>MDSZ01052584.1_pt1 | contig 15572 bp, 17 predicted proteins | sample 811201 | NCBI WGS metagenome assembly MDSZ01 (sample SAMN05326647, study PRJNA326480) | marine metagenome | isolation source: seawater | place: Indian Ocean: North | collected 2010
CAAGGTTACTTTTTTTTTTTATTTTTAATTCTAAAATTGTTGCTAGAGGCTTTAGCGAAAGATGCTCTACGACCTTACCTTTTGGTCTTCCTATATGTGATATAATTACTATTTTTGCTTTTTTAGATATTAAAAATTTGAGGGTTGGAATAATTTTATCAACCCTATTAGAGTCAGTTATTTTACCTTTGAATATTGGAACATTCAGATCTAATCTCAAAAGTACTAATTTATCTTCAATATTATCTAGTTGTTGGATAGATTTCATTCTTAGATTTTGCTGATATACTTAGCAATATCACACATTCTATTGGAAAATCCCCACTCATTGTCGTACCAAGCAGATATTTTCCCCATATTTTTACCAACCACTTTGGTTAAAGTGGTGTCGATAATAGCAGATGCATCATTGTGATTAAAGTCGATTGAGACAAGTTTTTCTTTCGAAACTTTTAAAATATTTTTAAGATTTTTTTTTGAGGCTTTTGAAAAAGAAACATTTAATTTCTCATCAGTAATTTTTTTTTTTACATTAAAGATAAATTCTACTAACGATACATTTGGTATAGGAACTCTCATTGCAATACCTTCTAATTTACCTTTTAAAGATGGGATTATTTCCCCAATTGCTTTTGAGGCTCCAGTTGATGTAGGTATTATGGATTGACTTGCTGATCTCGCTCTTCTAGGATCCTTATGTGAATTATCCAAAATTCTTTGGTCACTTGTGAAGGCGTGAATAGTAGTCATAAACCCATTTTGTATCCCAAAATTTTTGTTAATAACATCAACTACTGGAGCTAAGCAGTTTGTAGTACATGATGCTGCAGAAATTATCTTATCATTTTTCCTTAATCTTTTGTGATTAACTCCAAAAACAATTGTTTTATCTGCATTTTCACAAGGTGCGGATACTATTACTTTTTTAGCACCATTTTTTAAGTGTGAAAGCAATTGCTTTTTATTGTTAAATTTACCAGTACACTCAAAAACATAATCCACGTTATAATTTTTCCATTTTATGTCATCAATATTTGCATACTGAGTATAAGTTATCTTTTGATTGTTGATTGTTAAAAAGTTTGGATTTGACTTTATTCTTGCGTTAAAAGATCCGTGAACTGAATCATTTTTCAATAAGTTTGCACAAATATCAGAATTGGATTTATTATTAATATGTTTTACTAATATATCTCTTTTATGATTTTGTAATACGGATCTTAAAATCATTCGTCCAATTCTACCCATTCCATTGATTCCAATTTTTATAGCCATCTCTATTTATAAGATTTTATTTTTTTAAAAATTTTTTCACTGTTTAAATTAAAGTAATCAAATATTTTTTGGAATGGTGCACTTTTCCCAAATTCTTCAATTGAAAAATGCAGACCTCTACTTCCAACATATTTTTCCCATGATTGCTTTGATCCTGCTTCAATCGAAAAAATATTTTTAGTTTCTTTTAATATTTTATTTTTATATGTTTTGTTTTGACTATCAAAAAGTTCCTGGCAAGGCATGGAAATAACTTTAGAATACATTTTTTGTTTGGCTAATTTATGACAAACTTCAATTGCCAGGTTTACTTCAGAACCTGATGCAATTATAGTAATACTAATTTTTTTATTTGTTCTCAAAACCTCATAAGCACCCAAAGAGCATTTATTTTTTTTGTCAAAAATCTTCCTTATTGGATTTAAACTTTGTCTTGTTAATGCCAAAATACTTGGTGTGTGTTTGCTTTTTAATGCGATATCCCAACATTCAATTGTCTCAGTCTGGTCAGCTGGTCTTAAAACATTAAGATTTGGTATAGATCTAAGACCAGAAAGCTGTTCTATTGGTTGATGGGTTGGACCATCTTCTCCTAGGCCAATAGAGTCATGTGTCATCACATAGATTACTCTTTGCTTCATAATTGCAGAAAGTCTTATTGACGGTTTACAATAATCTGAAAAAATTAAGAAAGTACCACCATAAGGTATAAAGTTGCTATGGAGGGCTAATCCATTCATTATTCCACTCATTGCATGTTCCCTAACACCATAATGAATATAATTACCGTTATAATTTTTTGCATTTATTACTTTGTGTAATTTCGTTTTAGTATTATTAGAACCTGCTAGATCTGCAGATCCACCAATCAACGTATTTTCTGATTTTAAGATATTTTCTAAAAATAATTCTGATGATTTTCTTGAAGCTATTGGCTTTAAATTTTTTAAAATATCTTTTTTTTGTCTAACAACAGAATTAGTAAAATTATTTTTTAAAGATTTTTTAAGTTTGATTTTAGTTTTATTAAAAATTTTTAACCATTTTTTTTCTTTATAAAAACCTTTGTTTCCAATACTTCTCCATTCTTTAATAATGTTATTTGGGATAAGAAAAGGTTTGTAACTCCAACCTAAATTTTTTCTGACCAATTCTATTTCATCCTTTCCTAGAGGACTACCATGTGAAGATGCTTTACCACTTTTATTTGGCGAGCCAAATCCTATTTTTGTCTTACATGATATAACAGTAGGTTTTTTCGATATTTGTGCTTTCTTTAAAGCATCAAAAATTTCTTTTTTTTTATGACCGTCAATTAAAATATAATTCCAACCATAGCTCCTAAATCTTTCTTTGTAATTATCTGAAACCGCTAAACTTGTAGGACCATCAATAGAAATAGAATTATTATCAAATAGCATGATAAGATTTTTTAATTTTAAATGACCCGCTAAACTCATTGCTTCATGACTTATTCCTTCCATTAAACAACCATCACCTGCTAAAACATAAGTTTTATGGTTTATTAAATTTTTACCAAGTTTATTTTTTAATATTTCTTCAGCGATAGCAAAACCCACTGAGTTTGCTAATCCTTGACCAAGAGGACCAGTTGTTGTCTCAATACCTGAGTTTGGATGATATTCAGGGTGGCCAGCACAAACTGAATTTAATTGTCTAAATTTTTTTATGTTGTTTAATGATACACTTTTATAGCCAGTTAAATATAATAACGAGTATAAGAGCATAGACCCATGACCAGCAGATAGAATAAATCTATCTCTATTTAACCAATTAGGATTTTTTGGATTAAATTTTAAAAAATATTTAAATAGTATAGTGACAACATCAGCCATTCCCATTGGCATACCCGGATGTCCAGAATTGGCTTTTTGTACGGCATCCATAGATAGAAAACGAATGGCATTAGACAAATTTTTTTCTATTTTATTCAAAAACTATCCTGTGTAGACTTAGATGATTCAATTTATTAATATAGATATATATATGAAAAACATTCATGAAAAAGAAAAAAAATTAATTGAGTCATTAGAAAAATTAAGAAATTTAAATATTATCGATATGGATAAAATCGAAGAAACAAAAAATTTGTATGAACAGAAAAATCAATTAGAAATTGAAAAAAAAGAAATAAGTCAAAATTTTGCTGAATTAGAAAAAGAAAATATAAAATTAAAGGATAAATTTAATGAATTAAAAAGAGAAAATGAGGCGACAAAAAAAAAAGAAATCGGATTTAATGAAAAAATTGATGAGCTAAATCAGGAAACTGATAGTTTGTTAAATGAGTTAGACAAATGGGAAACGTAAATATTAAATTTAATGATAAAGATTATTTGTTATCTTGTGAAGATGGACAAGAGGAGCACTTAGAAGAATTATCACTAAATTTAAATAAAAAGTTTAATAATTTAAAGTTTGAGCTAGGCAATATAGGAGAAAATAAATTGTTATTAATTTCTTCAATAAAAATAATGGATGAGTATTTTGAAACAAAAAAAAAAAATTGAAACTCAAAAAAAAGAACTTGGAAAAATTAAAGACAAATTTAAAGAATTAAAATCATTAATTTATGAATACAAAAATACAAAAGAAAGAGAGATAAATAATTTAGTTTTAAACCAGGATGAACTTAAGGAAAATATAGAAAACCATAAAAAAAATTATGAAACTCTTATTGATAAGGTTACATTTGAAATTGAAGATTTTATTAAAAAAAATACATCAAGCCCTGATGTTTAATTATACCGGCAAGTGTCAAAAACAAATTTAAGAAAAAAAATTTTAAATATTAGAAAAAAAAATAATTTCAATCTTAAGCTCAACAATACTTATATAAGAAAAATTTTTAAAAAATATGAAATCAAAAAAAAATTAGTAGTAGGCGGATATTATCCAATTAACTATGAAATTGATTGCTTGCAAATTTTGAAAAAACTCAGCTCTAAAAAATATTTAATTTCTTTGCCTATTATTAAAAATAAATATCATATGGAATTTTATAAGTGGTCTTTTCAAGACCCATTAATAATAAGTTCACTTGGAATACCCGAACCAAAAAAAACAAAAATAGTTTATCCAGATATTATATTTGTACCAATGGTTGCTTTTGATAAATATAAAAATCGTTTAGGTTATGGTGGAGGTTATTATGATAGATATATTGAAAAAATTTTAAAATTAAAAAAGTGTTTGATTATTGGTTTAGCATTCTCTAATCAAAAAGTAGATAAAATTGAAACTAATAGTTTCGATAAAAAAATGGATATAATAATTACTGAAAAATTTATTCAAGAATGAAAATTTTGTTTTTAGGAGATATAGTAGGTGAAACAGGGCTAAACTCTGTTAAAAAAAATTTACCAAACATAATTGAGTTAAAGAAAATTGATTTTGTTTGTGTTAATGGTGAAAATGCTGCTTCAGAGGGAGTCGGTCTGACTGAAAATATTGCAAATGAGTTATATATTTCTGGAGTTGATGTAATTACAACAGGCAACCATGTGTGGGACCAAAAAGAGATATTAGATTTTATTAAAAGAGAAAATAAACTTCTAAGGCCACTCAATATGCTTGGCGAAATGCCTGGAGCCGGCTTTTCTGTATACAACTCAAAAAAAAATTTAAAGGTTGGTGTATTAAATTTAATGGGAAATGTTTTTATGAAAAAATGTGATGATGTTTTTCAAGTTGCTTCTGAGTTTATTACAAAAAATAAAATTAAAAATAATTATGATTTTTTGATTGTTGATTTTCATGGTGAAATAACAAGTGAGAAGATGGCAATTGGAAATTTATTTGACGGTCATGCAACATTAGTAGTAGGTACCCATACACACGTACCTACAAATGATGCACGAATTTTAAAAAATGGAACCGGTTATATAACAGATGCAGGAATGTGTGGCGATTACGAATCTGTTATTGGAATGGACCTCGATAACTCTCTAAATAAATTCCTAAAAAAAAAATCGTTGAAACACTTTCCATCAAAAGGGCCCGCATCTCTATGTGGTGTAGTAGTTGAATGTGATATTAATAATGGTTTAGCCAAAAATATTGAAAGTTTTGTGTTTGGTGGTAGCTTAAAAAACAATTTTTGATTATGGCAGGACACTCTCATTGGGCAGGAATTAAACACAAAAAAGGTAAAGCTGATAAGCTGAGGTCAAAAATTTTTTCAAAACTGTCAAAAGAAATTACTGTTGCTGCAAAACTAGGTGATAAAAATCCAGATATGAATGCAAGGTTAAGATCTGCAATACAAGCTGCAAGATCAGCAAATATGCCAAAAGATAACATAGAGAGAGCAATAGAAAAATCTTCAAACAATAATCAGTCAAATTTTGAAAATATTAGGTATGAGGGATTTGGACCAAGTAAATCTGCGGTAATTGTGGAAGCATTAACAGATAATAAAAATAGAACTGCATCTAACATTAGAACAATTTTTTCAAAAAATGGAGGATCATTAGGTACCCAAGGATCAGCATCTCATAACTTTTTAAAATTGGGTGTAATCAAAATACCAAAAAATGAGATAGATAATGATAAAATTTTTGAATTGGCTTTAGATTCTGGAGCTAAAGATTGTATATCTACCAATGATTTTCATGAGATCCATACTAATGCCGATGAAATGTATGAAGTAAAAAAAAATTTTGAAAAAATCATAGAAAATTTTATATCAACCGAAATAGAATGGTTGCCTATTAACAAAGTTTCACTTAAAGGTGAGGAATGTCAAAATATGATTAAATTTCTTGAAATTCTTGAAGAGGAAGATGATGTTCAAAATATTTACACCAATGCTAATTTTGAAAATTAGATGATCATAATTGGAATTGATCCAGGCATATCTGGAGCCATTTGTTTTTTTTCAAGTGGCAAAGTCTTAGATGTTATTGACACACCAACCATGGCTGAAGGGAAAAAAAATAAAAAACAAGTAAATGGTAGACAAATTTTTAATGAAATTAAAATGTTAAAAAATAATTTTCCCGAAGAAAACCTCATTGTTGTTCTTGAGCAAGTCTCCGCCATGCCAGGACAAGGTGTTACAAGCATGTTTAACTTTGGTCAGTCTTTTGGCATTATTAAAGGAATTTGTTCTGCTATGGAAATACCAATATTTTATGTAAGACCAGCTAAATGGAAAAAATATTTTAATTTAATTAATTCGCAAAAAGATGCTAGTAGAACAAAAGTAATAGAAACATTTCCAGAAATTTCACATAAATTGTCAAAAAAAAAAGATAGTAATAAAGCTGATGCAATTTTAATCGCACATTATTTTGAAAAGACTAGCGAAAATAACAATAATTAGCATTTTAAGGTATTTATTAAGTCAAATTAATGACATATTTTAATGAGAAACGATTGAATGGATGCTGATATTGCAACACAGGCAGTAGGATTAACAAGTAACACAGATTTTTCGATACTAAGTTTATTTATTAGAGCTGATATAATTGTTAAATCAGTTATTATAATTCTTATTTTAAGTTCAATTTATTCTTGGGCAATAATTTTTGAAAAAATTAGATTGTTTAGAAAAATTAATAAAAGTTCAGAGGAGTTTGAGGAAAAATTTTGGAAATCAAAATCTGCTGAAACTTTTTACAATAATTTACCATCTAATATAGAGGATCCAATGGCTCAGTTATTTAAAAATTCAATGCAGACTGTAATGAAGTCTAGATCAAAATCTAACTTGTCAGAAAGAATGGCTTCAGTGCTTGAAGTTAATATTGAAAAACAAATGACAATAATAGAAAAATATAATAGTTTTCTTGCGACAGTTGGCTCAACTGCACCCTTTATAGGATTATTTGGTACTGTCTGGGGAATTATGAATTCATTTCAATCTATAGCAATATCAAGAAATACTAGTTTGGCTATTGTAGCCCCAGGTATTGCAGAAGCATTATTTGCCACAGCTTTAGGTTTATTAGCGGCGATACCAGCGGTTATAGCTTATAATAAATTTAATAATGACTCTAGAAAATATGCACAAAAATTAGAGAATTTTTCAAAAAGGTTCATATCAATTATTTAAATGGCTTTCAGAATTAAAAATTCTAGAAATGATCCAATGAGTGAAATTAATGTTACACCATTTGTAGATGTAATGTTAGTATTGCTTATAATTTTTATGGTAACTGCACCTTTGCTAACAGTAGGTGTACAAGTAGATTTACCTGAAACATCTGCTGATACTTTACCAGAAGAAAATGAACCACTTACATTAACAATTAATTCAAAAGGTGAAATATTTATTCAGGAGTCAAAAGTAGAATTTGACAATTTAATAGCAAAAATTTTAGCAGTATCAAATAACAGAACAGACACAAGGATTTATGTTAGGGGTGATAAAGCTATAAATTATGGAAGAGTACTTGAGATAATGGGTATGTTGTCTGGTTCAGGTTTTACTAAGGTAGCTTTAATTTCTGAACCTAACAAAGAAAGATAAAACCATATGTATAAAGGCCTAGCTATCTCTTCTGGTTTTCATTTTGTAATATTCGTAATTAGTTTTGTAGCAATTCCTTTTGTTGCAAAAAAACCTTTGGATATTCCACCTATTGTTTCAGTTGAACTCATTCAAATTGCCGAGCAGACCAATATACCGTATGCACCAAAAGCTTCAAAAATTATTGAAAAAATAAAAAAAGATAATGAAAAACTCCTATCAGAACAAGCACCACCAAAAAAAGTTAAAAAAGACAAAAAAAAAGAGGTTTTAATTGAGGATAAAAAGGAAAAAATTTCCAAACTTGCTTCTAAAAAGACCCCTACTATTAATAAAAAAGATAATAATTTGAAAAAAGAAAAACTTGATGCAGTTCCATTACCCGATAAAGAAAAGCAAATAATTGAAACAAAGGAAGAAAAGAACCAAAAACCTTCTAAAGAAATAAATGACGAAAATATAAAGAAAATAGTTAAATTAAAAAAACCGAAAATAGATGACAAGAAGGTCAAACAGGTTTCAGAATTTGAAAAAGAAGAAATATTAGATATAAATAGTATTGCTGCACTTATAGATAAAAAAAAAGAAAATCTAGCAGAAACTAATCAAATAGTTGATAAAATCACTCAATCAAATGATAATAATATGAATTTCTCAAAACTTACATTAAGTGAGGAGGACGCGCTTAAAGCTCAAATTTTCACATGTTGGAGTGTTCCAATTGGTTTACCATTTAGTGAGGATTTGTTAGTGAGGGTTAAGTTAAATCTGAAGCCAGATGGAACTGTAGAAAAACTTGAAATGTTAGACCATGCAAAAATGAACACGCCTGGACAGGAAAAATTTAGAACACTTGCTGATAGCGTAAGAAGAGCTATCCAGTTGTGCAATCCCCTAAAAGTACCAACAAGTGGATATGAAAGATGGAAAAATATGATACTAAATTTTGATGCACGTGATATGCTTGGTGGATAATTATGAGATTTCTAAAATTTTTTATAATTTTTTATTTACTTTTTTTTGCCAAAGCATCTGCTTTAATTGAAATTGATATTACAAGAGGAAATCTTGATCCTTTACCTATTGCTGTTTCACCTTTATTTCAAGATAAACCAACTAAAGACAAATCTCAAAAAAAACTAAATTTAAGTAATTTAGGAGCTGAGATTTCAGCTGTAGTTGAAAGCAACTTGCAAATTTCTGGTCTTTTTAATCCTCTTTCTAAAGATGCTTTTTTGCAAGAGCCAGATATAGCTCATTTAAAACCACGTTTTGAAGATTGGGCACTAATTAAAGCCCAAGCACTTATAACTGGAAAAGTACAAATTGAAGATGATAAGCTAAAAGTTGAATTTAGGTTATGGGATATTTTAGCTGGAAGAGAAATGATGGCATTAGCATTTACAACAGTGCCAAATAATTGGAGAAGAGTTGGTCACATAATTTCAGATAAGGTTTATGAAAGGCTTACTGGTGAAAAAGGTTATTTCGATACGAGGATAATTTATGTTTCAGAAGACGGTCCGAAAACAAAAAGAATAAAAAAATTAGCCATTATGGATCAAGATGGGTTTAATACAAAGTATTTAACTTTAGGTAACGAATTAGTGTTAACACCAAGATTTAACCCGACTAGTCAGATGGTTACCTATTTATCTTATTTTAAAAACTTACCACGTGTCTACTTATTAGATATTGAAACCGGAACCCAAGAAGTTGTTGGTGATTTTCCAGGTATGACATTTGCCCCTAGATTTTCTCCTGATGGAAAGAAAATTATCATGAGTTTTGCAAAAGATGGAAATTCTGAAATATATACTATGGATCTAGAAAATAGAGTTGTTCAAAGAATTACTAATCATCCTTCAATTGACACATCTCCATCATTTTCACCAGATGGAAAGTTTGTAACATTTAATTCTGATAGAAGTGGATTTCAGCAAATATATATAATGAAAAGTGATGGATCAAATGTAAAGAGAATTTCTTTTGGCAAAGGTTTGTACGGTACACCTGTATGGTCGCCAAGAGGAGATTTAATTGCTTTTACAAAACTTCATAAAGGAAAATTTTATATAGGAGTTATGAGAACAGATGGATCTGGAGAAAGACTACTAACCGAAAATTATTATCAGGAAGCTCCGTCGTGGTCTCCAAATGGCAGAGTTTTAATTTTCTACCGAGAAACTAAATCTAATTCAAAAGGAGAGGGTTTCAGCGCTAAATTATGGTCAATAGATTTAACTGGTTACAATGAAAGAGAAGTTAAAACTGAGACTGACGCTTCAGACCCATCTTGGTCGTCTTTATTAAGTAATTAGGCATTTTTTAATAATATTTTCATAAATATAGTTGATTTTTATGCTTGAAACTTCTATTTAGTTGTGAAAAAGTCCAATTATTTACTAAGGAGTATTAATGAATTTAAGCCAAATTTTTAAAAATACATTTTTAATAATTATTTTAAGCTTAGTTGTATCTGCGTGTGCAACTAAAAAAACATCAGCACCCAAGATTGAAGGCCAGATGCAAGGCGATGTATACACTGGTACAGACACTGTTAAATATTTGGCAGATGGTGTTCCTGATAGAGTATTCTTTGCAACCAATGAGTCTATACTAACTACAAAATCAAGAGATACATTAAGAAAGCAAGCTTCATGGCTTAGGGAAAATTCAGGCGTTAATGTTGTAGTTGAAGGACATGCCGACGAAAGAGGTACAAGAGAGTACAATTTAGCATTAGGAGAGAGAAGAGCTAATGCTGCAAAAGATTACCTAATAACTTACGGTATTTCAGCTGATAGAATTTCTGTTATAAGTTACGGTAAAGAAAGACCAGTAGACTCTGGATCAAATCCTTTATCGTGGTCTAAGAACAGAAGATCAGTAACAGTTAAGGCGAATTAATTATAAAACTTGATAAGATTTCGTAATTGCATAAATAATTACGAAATCTTTTTTTTGCCATCTTTATAAATACATATTGTTTTTATGAGGCAAATATTTAAATTCGTTGCATTAATTCTTTTACCATATTCATTTTTAAATTCTTTTACCTTCGCTGATGTTTCTAAAATTGAAGAGCTATTAAATATAATCCAAAAAGATTTAAGAACATTAGAAAGAGCAGTTTATTCTGAGTCTTTTTCACAAACTAAAAATAATCAAAATTCAAACGACTTAACAAATAAAGAAACAGAAGATATTCTGACAAGACATCTTTTAAAACTTTCAGAGATTCAAAGTCAATTTCAGCAATTAACTAATAGGTATGAGGAGATTAATTTTAAGCTTGATCAGCTATCTATTAGATTGTCCAAGAGTCAAGCTGACAACCAGTTGAGGTTTCAGCAATTAGAAAATAATCCTGAAGTTTTAACTAGTCAAAAAGTAATTAATGAAGGTCAAACAGAAGATGTAGCTCAGGAAAAATTATTGCCAGGTGCTTCAAAGCCCCAAGATCTTGGAACAGTTTCTTATAAAGATATGACACCAAAAAATCAAAATCAACAAATTTTATCTGTTGGTTCAGCAGAGACAATTATTAGCGAAACCTTCATGTCTGAGGAAAAAATTTTACCGTCGGGTTCACCTAAAGAACAATATGAATTTGCGACAAGTTTTTTGAAAGTTGGTGACTATAACATGGCCGAGAGAGCATTTAGAGAATTTGTAGATACAAATCCAGATAATGAGTTATCTGGTAATGCCCAATATTGGTATGCTGAAACATTTAGAATTAGACAACTGTATACTGATGCAGCCTCAGCATATCTAGAAGGTTATCAAAAATATCCCGAAAGTGAAAAAGCACCTATAAATTTACTTAAACTTGGAGTATCATTAGTTCAAATTGGAGAAAAAGATCAAGGTTGCTTGATGATTGCTGGAGTAAAAAAACAATATCCAAAAGCAACACAGTCAGTTCTCCAAAAAGCAAAATATGAAGAAAAGAAGTTTGAGTGCAAAAAGGAAAATTCATAATTTTTATTTAAAAAGTCTTCAAAACAAAAAAATAAAAAAAACATATAAAATTTTCGAAAAAAATTTAGGTAAATATAGCTTTAACAAAATTTGTATTGCTATTTCAGGTGGTGTTGACAGTATGGCCCTATTATTTTTATTAAAATGCTTTACAATTAATAAAAAAATAAAAATTTATTGTTGTGTTGTTGATCATAAGCTACGAAAAGAGTCTTCAACAGAAGCAAAAAAAATAAAAAGTTTCCTAAGAAAATTTGATATTTATTGCAAAATCCTATCAAACAAAAAAAAAAAAATTAAATCTAATATTCAATCAGAAGCCAGAGATTTAAGGTATGATTTGATTTACAATTTTTGCCACAGAAATAATCTAAAGTATATTCTTACAGGTCACAATAAAAATGATTTATACGAAAATTTTTTTATAAGATTGCTAAGGGGATCTGGTCTAAGAGGATTAAGCTCCTTTTATTCTTTATCAAGCAAGCCTAATTTAAAAAAAGATATTACTGTTCTGAGACCATTAATATCTATAGGTAAAAACGATTTATCTTTCATAACAAAAAAAACTTTTGGCTTACATTTTGAAGACCCCTCAAATACAGATGAAAAATTTTTAAGAGTAAAAATAAGAAAAATGTTAAAACAATTAATTGATGAAGGCATGGATCTAACAAAGTTTAAAAAAACTCTCCAAAACTTAAATTACAGCAACAAAACAATTGATTATTTTATTTCTCTAAATATTAAAAGCAATGTTGTCTATAGGAGTTCAAAAAAGATGTTTTTTCTTAAACACTCTTTTTTTGACAATCCAAATGAAGTAATATCTCATAGCTTTAACAGATTATTCTTAGAGTTGAACAATAAGAATAACTTTACCAGATCAAAAAAAATTGACCTTTTGATAAATAATCTAAAAACCTCAACACATGACCAAAAATTTACTTTATCTGGATGTATTATCGAAAAAGTTAATAAAACTGTGTTAATTTATAAAGAAAATTAAAAATAATTGTTAAAATGATCAAAATGACACTTGTTAAATCTTTATTAATTCTTAATTTACCAATGTATGAATTTTAAAAATCTAGCTATGTGGGGAATTATTGTAATTCTGACAATAGGGCTTTACAATATGTTCAAAAATCCACAAGGCAATATCGGACAAAAAAACAAAATTATATTCTCACAATTTTTGGCTGAAGTTGAAAATGGAAGAGTTGTTAAAGTTGAGATACAAGGAAAGAATATAAAAGGTGTTTTATCTAATGGCGATCAATTTACTACTTATGCGCCAGATGATCCTAACCTCATTGAAAAATTAAGCAATAAAGGTGTAAGTATTTCTGCAAGCCCTTTAGAAGAGAAAATGCCCTCACTATTAGGAATATTATTATCATGGTTCCCAATGTTACTTCTAATTGCAGTTTGGATATTTTTCATGAGACAGATGCAAGGTGGTAAAGGTGGAGCAATGGGTTTTGGTAGATCAAAAGCCAAAATGATGAATGAAGTTAAAGGTAAAGTAACATTTAACGATGTTGCAGGTGTTGAAGAAGCAAAAGAAGAGGTTGAAGAGGTTGTTGAGTTTTTAAAAGATCCACGAAAGTTTAGTAGACTTGGTGGAAAAATACCAAGAGGGTGTCTTTTAGTTGGTCCTCCAGGAACAGGAAAAACTTTATTAGCTAGAGCAATAGCGGGTGAAGCTGGCGTTCCTTTTTTTACAATATCTGGATCAGATTTTGTTGAAATGTTTGTAGGTGTTGGTGCATCTAGAGTAAGAGATATGTTTGAACAAGGAAAAAAACACTCACCATGCATTATATTTATAGACGAAATTGATGCAGTAGGAAGAAGCAGAGGAGCAGGATTAGGAGGAGGGAATGATGAAAGAGAGCAAACTTTAAACCAGCTTCTAGTTGAAATGGACGGATTTGATACTAATGAAGGTGTTATAATTATTGCAGCAACAAATAGACCAGATGTTTTAGATCCAGCGCTTTTAAGGCCTGGTAGATTTGATAGACAAGTAGTTGTTTCAAATCCTGATATTATTGGTCGTGAGAAAATTTTAAAAGTTCATGCAAAAAAAATATCTATGGCTCCAGACGTCAATTTAAGAACAATAGCCAGAGGGACTCCAGGTTTTTCTGGAGCAGATTTAGCAAACCTAGTAAATGAGTCTGCACTCTTGGCTGCAAGGAAAAATAAAAGAATTGTAACATATCAAGAATTTGAAGAGGCCAAAGATAAAGTAATGATGGGTGCTGAAAGAAGATCTATGGTAATGACTGAAGACGAGAAAAAACTTACAGCTTACCATGAGGGTGGTCATGCTTTAGTGTCATTTAATATGCCTAGTTACGATCCTATCCATAAAGCCACAATAATACCAAGGGGAAGAGCTTTAGGAATGGTAATGAATCTTCCAGAGAGAGATAAACATGGACATTCAATTAAATATTTAAAAGCGAGGCTTGCAGTCTGTTTTGGAGGGAGAGTAGCAGAAGAAATTATTTTTGGTAAAGATAATATTTCTACTGGAGCAGGAGGTGGAAGTGGTTCTGATATCAATCAAGCTACCCAGCTTGCAAGAGCAATGGTTACAAAATACGGGATGAGCGAAGAACTAGGACCAGTAGAATATGGTGAAAATCAAGAGGAAGTATTTTTGGGTAGATCAGTAACACAAACTCAAAGTGTTTCAGAGGCAGTTGCCCAAAAAATTGATAAAGAAATTAGAAAATTAGTTGATGAAGGATACAATCAAGCAAGAAAAATATTAACAGATAAAGTTGATGATCTACATAAAATTGCTAAAGCACTACTTACTTATGAGACTTTAACTGGAGAAGAAATAGAAAACATAATTAATAAAAATGTTTATCCTCAAAACAAAGAAGATTTAAAAACAGATGAGGATGATCAAGGGTCTGCACTAGGGTCAATTGGTCTTAAGCCAAAAATCGTACATTAAACTTAATGCAAAAATATTACACTAGAGCGTGTAATTTTTATTTTGGTACAGTTTCAAAAGAGAAAGTAAAGAATAAAACTTCTTTACCAATTGGTTCAAATAACAATATTTCATTTGATACGATTGAAATTATTAGCAGAAAAAAAAAATTAAAAATTAAAATTGGTCAAGTAAGAGGTCTTAATAAATACCTAAAAAATAAAATAAATCACGACCTTAAAAATATTTTAAAAGAGAGAAAAATTAAAAAATTAAGTTTAAAAAAGCTTCCTGTTTTGATGGGAGTTTTAAATTTAACCCCTGATAGTTTTTCAGATGGTGGAAAGTATAATAATTTAAAAAATGCAAGGACTCAGATACAGAAACTTTTATCTGGAGGTTCAAAAATAATTGATGTTGGAGGAGAGTCTACACGGCCAGGAGCATCAGATATTAATAAAGTTAAAGAATGGAAAAGAATAAAATTAGTTTTAAAAGAACTAAAAAATAAAAAGTGCTTAATTTCCCTTGATACAAGAAAAAGCTATGTTATGGAGAAAGCTTCTAATTTCAAAGTTGACTTTATTAATGATGTTTCTGGATTAAATTATGATCCTGAAACTATTAAATTTTTAAAAAAAACAAAAAAACCATTTATTATTCATCATATGAGAGGAACACCTAAGGACATGCAAATAAGACCCTATTATAAAAATGTTTTACTAGATATTTATGATTTTTTTGAAAAAAAAATAAAGTATTTAAGAAATAAAGGTATTAAACATAATAATATTATATTAGATCCAGGTATTGGATTTGGAAAAAATTTGAAACATAATATTACTCTTTTAAAGA
>MDSZ01168207.1_pt1 | contig 15572 bp, 3 predicted proteins | sample 811201 | NCBI WGS metagenome assembly MDSZ01 (sample SAMN05326647, study PRJNA326480) | marine metagenome | isolation source: seawater | place: Indian Ocean: North | collected 2010
AAGTTAAGTTTTACTCTTCAACTTACAAATGATGATGAATATACAGGTGGAAATCTTGAATTTGCTGATTTTGATGATAGTACATATAAGTTTTCAGTTCCAAAGAGTCGTGGCACTGTAATTGTTTTCGATTCAAGAACCCCACATCGTGTTACTCCTATAGAATCAGGAATTAGAAAAAGTTTAGTGGGATGGGTAGTAGGAAAAAGATGGAGGTAATGGGTATAAATAAATCTAAAAGCATGAATAATGTCGATTACACGCAAATCTAGAGCATTTAAGGATATAAGTTTGTCTTTTGTACCTCATCCAGTGACAAAAGATATTCCTGTACTTATTAATGAGCGAGCGATTGTTAGATCAGTGAGAAATTTAGTCGAGACAATACCAACAGAGAGGTTTTTTAACGTCCTTTTAGGTACAGATATACGTGCATCGTTATTTGAAAACTTTTCTCGTTCAACAGTCAACGTAATTGAAGACCAAATTCGTGATACAGTAAGAAATTTTGAACCTAGAGTTGGAAATGTGGGTATAGAGGTATCTGCCTTTCCTGATGACAACAATTTTGAGGTAAAAGTGCTTTTTGATATCAAAGGATTGGATGTTCCTACTCAAGCATTTACATTTTTACTAGAACCAACGAGATAATATGCCCTTTACACAGTTTACAAGTTTAGATTTTGATGATATCAAAATTCAGATTAAAGATTTTCTCCGTTCAAACTCAAATTTTGCTGATTTTGACTTTGAAGGTTCTAACTTTTCAGTTTTAATTGATACTTTAGCGTATAACACATATATTAATGCATTTAATGCTAACTTAGTTGCAAATGAATCATTTTTAGATTCGGCAACTGTTCGTGAGAATGTTGTATCTCTTGCAAGAAATATTGGTTATGTACCCCGTTCAAGAACTGCCTCAACAGCGAGAATACGTATTGGTGACATAAACGTTGGAGCAACAAATGACAGCACTACAAAGTTCCTTACCCTACGCTCTGGACTTGTTTGTGTAGGTAGTGCTGAGAATACAACATTCCGTTTTTCAATACCAGATGACGTAATATCGACAAGAGTTAGAGACATAGGTGGTACTTCATTTGCACAATTTGATGAACCTATCACGATACATGAGGGAACTTACTTACAAAGGGTCTATCGAGTTGATACATCAGTTGATCAAAGATATATTATTGATAGTCCAAACATTGATAGTTCAACTTTAAGAGTATTTGTTGCAGGTGTTTCTGATACAAATATTGGTAGAAAGTATAAAATGATTGATAATATATTGAATATAGATAAAAACTCTGAAATTTTTCTTGCTCAAGAAGTTCAAGATGAAAAATATGAAATATTATTTGGTGATGGATTATTTGGTCGTAAATTAGAAAATAATTCTGTAGTAACTGCCACCTATATTGTAACTGATGGAGAAACAGGAAATGGTGCATCTAATTTTAGTTTCCAAGGAACATTTACAAGAAGTGACGGTACATTGTTTACACCTTCAGATAGTATTAATGTAACCACTGTCTCTAACGCTTCTAATGGTGCCGAAGTTGAAGATGTGTCTTCTATTAAGTATTTTGCACCAAGGCTCTATTCAGCACAATACAGGGCGGTTACACCAAGAGATTATGAAGCAATAATTGGTACAATATATCCTCAAACAGAATCAGTTGCAGTTGTTGGTGGAGAGGAATTAGACCCACCACAGTTTGGTAAGGTTCAAATTAGTATTAAACCAAAAAATGGTACATTCGTATCTGATTTTGATAAATCACAAATAAAAAATAATCTTAAAAACTACGCTATCGCTGGTATTAATTCAGAGATAGTTGATTTAAAGATACTATATGTTGAGATTGATACCACAGTTTATTACAATCCATCTCAAGTAACCTCTGCCTCTGATTTGAGGACACGTATTGTATCAGGATTAAATGAATATTCTAATAATGTGGAGCTTAATAAATTTGGTGGCAGATTTAAATACAGTAAAGTTAGCACTCTAATTGATCGTTTGGATAATGGTATTACTTCAAACATAACAAAGGTAATTGTAAGAAGAGATTTGAAAGCATTATTAAATCAGTTTGCACAATATGAGTTATGTTATGGTAATCGTTTTAATATAAATCCTGCTGGTTACAATATTAAGAGTACAGGATTCACAATAAACGGATTCACTGAAGTTGCATACTTAACTGATGTTCCAAATAAAAATGCATCTGGTAATTTAGATGGTAGTGGTATGGGCACATTATCAGTTGTTACGAAGAATAATCGTAACGAACAACGAGTTATTGTTAAAGATGCTGGTATTGTTGATTATAAAAAAGGTGAAGTCATATTAAATACAATCAATATAACTTCTACAGTAAGTCAAAACAATATTATTGAGGTTCAGGCATTCCCAGAATCAAACGATGTTGTCGGATTAAAAGATTTATATCTTGATTTTGATGTATCAAAGAGTACAATAAATACAGTCAAGGATGTAATTGCTTCAGGTGAAGATGTTTCAGGAGTCGTGTTTACTAGAGATTACTATACTTCAAGTTACTCTAATGGAGATTTAGAGAGGAAATAATTTATGCCACACATTGACAAGAGAATACAAGTCAATAAAATTATTGAAAGTCAGTTACCAGAATTTGTGGTATCTGATTTTCCTAATGCGGTTGAATTTTTAAAACAATATTACTTATCACAAGAATTTCAAGGTGGTGTAAGTGATATAATAAACAATTTTGATCAATATCTTAAACCTGATAATTTAGTTCCTGAAGTTATTGTAGGAGTTACATCAACATCTGCTGCGATTTCAACGACTGACACAACAATATCTGTACCGAGCACAAAGGGTTTTCCATCTGAGTATGGATTATTAAAAATAGATAACGAAATAATTTCATACACTGGCATTACATCTACAACATTCACAGGTTGTATACGTGGATTTAGTGGTATTACTGGATATAACGTAGGTATATCTTCATCACTGTTAAATATAAATCAAGAAAAATTAAAATTTGAAGAAACAAATGCTGCTGCTCATACATCTGGCACTGAGATAAAAAATTTATCAGTATTATTCATACAAGAATTTTTTAAAAAATTAAAAAAATCATTCTTACCAGGTTTAGAAAATAACGATTTTTCTGAAAAATTAGATGTAGGAAATTTTGTTAAGTTTTCACGTTCATTTTATCAGTCAAAAGGTGTAGAGGAATCAATAAGAATTTTATTCAAAGTCCTGTATGGAGTTGAAGCAAAGGTACTAGATTTAGAAGGTAACTTGATAAAACCTTCAGATGCTGAATTTATACGAAGAGAAGTAATAGTAGCAGACCTTATAACACCAGATGGAGAACCACAAAACCTAACTGGACAAACTATTTTTAAATCAACTGACACATCTACGAATGCATCAGTATCAGAAGTTGAAATAATAAAAAGAGGTGGTAAAAATTATTTTAAAATTGCATTATTCGTAGGTTTTAGTGATCGTGACTTAATCGAAGGAGTATTTAATGTACCAGGTAATACAAAATCACTTGAAAAAGTAGATGCGGGTGCATCTATAATAAGTGTAGATTCTACAGTTGGGTTTGGAACTACTGGTACTATCATTAGTGGTGCTAATTCTCAAATCGATTATACATCAAAATCAATAAATCAATTCTTTGGATGCACTGGTATTGGTGTTGGTATCGGAACTGCTGACGACATAAGAGATAATGAAACAATTTTTGGATATGAAAATGGTGATTTAAGTAAGAGAATCGACTTAAGAATCACAGGTGTGCTATCTGAGTTAGTTCCGATTACAGATATAAGTTTGATTAACGAGCAGGAAAATCTTTTTGTAAAAAATATTGGGGAAAAAATTGATAATGATAGTGATAGTTATAAACAGATATTTGCAAATTCTTGGATATACAATACAAGTTCAAGATTTCAAGTTGATATCACTGGTTCTACCTTTAAATTAAGAACTACAATTGATAAATCATATCTTAAAGTTGGTGACAGATTTGATATTTTAGAAAGAAATGAACAAACAATAGCAGGAAGTGGTACAGTTGCAAGCATTGACGTTGGTTTGAATCAAATCACTGCATCAAATATTGCAGGATTTACACAAAATCCAAATCAACTATATGATATACGTAGAAAAGTTGAAAAAGCATCAAGCACAGGAGTCAACATTAGTCAAGGAAATGATTCTATTGTTGCTGATACATTAAGTGTTTATGTTGATGGAAACACTGATGGATATGTTGCATCAAATTCACTACCAAGTTATGATATTACAACTGATATAGTAGAAGAAACTTTAACAGGTAGCACAGCAGCAGGTCTTGATGGATTTAATCCATTAAATGATAGATACAGTTTTATTAAATTTACACCACCACCAAATACTGATATCAAATTTATTCAAGGTGATGCTGTAGTATATCAACCAGATGGTGATGGACTAATAGGATTAGACACTGGCAGAACATATTTTGTTGACCCTGTTATACCTGGACCTAACCAAAATATTTCAAAAATACGATTATTTAATTCAACAGCACAGATTGGTACAGGAAGCACTGTTCAGATTGGTGTAACTACATCAACTACTGATGTTCATAGATTTGTTTTACAGAAACATCAAAGTAGAACACTAGAACCTGATAAAATTTTAAGAAAAATACCATTATCTCAAAATTTATTTGTTGCATCAAAACAAGAAACACCATTTAATGATATTGGAATTTTAATTAACGGTGTTCAAATACGCTCACCTATCTCAGATAATCAAATATATTATGGACCTTTAGAGTCGATTGATCTACTTAATGGTGGTAGTGGTTATGATGTTCTTAATCCTCCAATTATAGGTATTGAAACGAGTTCTGGTGTTGGTGCAGCTGCAGAACCAATTGTTCAAGGTAATGTAAAAGAAGTATTTGTTGATCCGCAAGATTTTGATATAGAGGCGATTACAAGTATATCATTAACAGGTGGTAATGGAACTGGTTGTGTTTTACAACCAATATTAGGACAAAGAAATAGAGAATTAGAATTTGATAGTAGAGATATATTTTTTAACGGTGGTGTTGATATTGTTAATGAAACAATAACATTTAAAACTAATCATAGTTTAAGTGATGGTCAATTAGTATACTATAGTGCTAATAATAATGCACCAATAGGAATTGGAACTGCATTTGATCTTGAAAATAAAGTTTCTGGTACCCTATCTGATGGTGCTCCATACTTTGTAAGAACAGTAAACCCATCAACAGTTAGAATATTTAATACTAGAGTTGATGCATTGTTTGGAACAGCAGGTATAAACACTGTTGGATTATCTACAGATACAGCGGCAAGTGGTATTCATAAGTTTAAAACTGAAAATAAAAATACTTTAGTTGCAGTTAAAGTATTAAATCAAGGTTCTGGTTATACTCATCGTAAACTAAGAGTAAAACCATCGGGCATATCAACTGCTTTTAATACAATAAACTTTAAAAATCATGGATTTGAAAGTGGAGAGATTGTTGAGTATTCTGCTGAAACTACAGCGATACAGGGATTAACAACATCTTCTTCATATATTATTAAAAAAATTGATGAAGATCATTTTAAGGTTGCTAATGCTGGAGTGGCAGGAACATCAACTGAATTATATGATAGAGGTAAATATGCTAATTTACAATCATCTGGGGAAGGTTTTCAAATATTTAATTATCCTCAAATAAAAGTTAATGTTGATGTATCCTTTGGTTCAACAATAACTGGGGATATTACCATCACACCTGTTGTTACAGGAGAATTGATAGGTGGTTATCTTTATGAGACAGGCACTAATTACGGTTCTGTTACTCTTGATAAGCAAGTAGTTCCAAAAGTTTCTATTCAAAATGGTAGGTTTGCAGAATTTAAACCAATTATTGTAAATGGTAGAATTACTGATGTAGCAGTTGTGAATAGGGGTAGGGAATATAATTCTAGTCCTGAAATAGTTGTAACTTCCACAGGAGTTGGAGCAGGTGCTGTTGTAAGACCAGTTGTTGAAAATGGACAAGTAATTGATGCTATAGTTACTAATCCAGGCATTGGTTACAGTAGCGTTTCAACTGAGGTAAGAGCTTTCTCTAGAGGTTCAAATGGTTCTTACACCGCAAGGGTAAGAAGTTTAACACTTAATAATTCTAATAGATTTGGAGATTCATTCTTATCTACTAAAGAAAATTCTCTAAGATTTGGTATCTTAGGTTACTCACAGGATATTGCTTCAAGATTTGAGAACACATTTACAATAAATTCAAATGGTGAATTCAATCAAGTAATAGGTCACTCTCCAATTGTAGGTTGGGCATATGATGGCAACCCAATCTATGGTCCGTTTGGATATTCTGATCCAACAAATATTAACTCACCATTAAAAATAATATCTACTTCATACAAAACAGACATTAGCAAAGTAGAAAATCGTCCAACAGGTTATCCAGCAGGATTTTTTGTAGAAGATCATACTTACGATGGTTCAGGTGATTTAGATATTCATAATGGTAGATTCGGAAGAACTCCTGAATTTCCAAACGGTGTGTATGCATACTTTACCAGTGTAGGATTAGGTACTGCTTCAAATAAATTAGAGGGAATTTATCCATACTTCATCGGTAATACATATCGTTCACCTTTAATTGTTGAAAATACTAAATTAAATCAAAATTTTGATTTTAATAACTCTGGATTAAGAAGAAACACTTTACCTTACAACGTTGATGAAAAATTCTCTGGTAATGATTTTGTTATTGAATCATATGAAAAAATTAGACAACTTTCTACTATAGAATCTGTTACTAAAGGAGATATTGATGGAATCAGTATATTAAATGGTGGTTCAAATTACAAGGTTGGCGATACAACTGAATTTGATGATGAAGGTACAAATGGATCAGGATTTCGTGCACAAGTTGATGAAATAGTAGGTATAGGTATATCAAGAATTGACACAACAATTACTCCATTTGAAAATGCAGTTTTTAGATGGGAAAGTTTTAACAAAGTCACAGCAGAGTTTTTACCATTTATAGAAATTAATGATGAAGACGCAGTTTCTATTTCAGGTTTAAGTACAGATGTCACTAACTTAACTGCTTCATTTAATATTGGGGTCAAAACTGATAGAGTTGGATTGATGCAAACTATGACCACTGGTAGTGGTGCTGGTCTAATTCAAGATCTACACGTAACATCAATACCAAATACTGTTAGTGTTGGAGGTTCATTAAGAATAGGTTCTGGAAATACTTCTAACACTGAAGAGGTAAGAATACTTAATTTTTACAAAGAAAGAAATGTTATAAGAGTTCAAAGACATTTAGGTATTGCACATACAGCAGGTTCAAATATAGATGTATTAAATAGTCGAATTTCTATACCAGTCAAAACAAACAAATTTACTTCTGGATTTGATGACATTATATACTTTAATGGTCCTCAATCTGTCGGTGTTGGAACAACACAAGGTGGTGCTGTAGGAGTCGAACAAGTCATTGGTGGGTTGAGAGAGATTGTTTCAGTTCCTACAAGAACAATTCGTATTCCAAATCATCCTTTTAGAAATGGCGAAAGAATTACACTTAATAAAAGAAATGGTGCGAATCGATTTGATGTGGGTAGCACACCTTTAGTTAATGAATTTAAGTTACCTTTCCTTGGTGAAAATAGCACAGATGTTTTTGTTATAAACAAAGGTCCTGATAATATTGGATTAGTTACAACAAGAGTTGGTATTGGAAGCACAAGTGAAGGATTATTTTTCTATAGTAAAGGTTCAACCTCTGGTATTTCTTCAGGATTATATTTCTTTAAATCTAACAAAGAAAAAATTACTGGTAATATTGATAAAGTAAAAACAACAGTTTCAACAAATGTATCTGCAGCTAACACAACTAAACACAATCTTCAAGAGGGTGATATAGTCAAAATAAACGTTGTTCCTAATTTAAATGTAGGAATAGGGACTACTACTGCAGTTTCAGTAAATTATAATTCAGAATTTGAAAAATTAATAGTTGATCCAATATCCTTTACAAGTTCAAATGTTGAAACTAACCAAATTAATATTGCTAATCATGGATTTAGAAAAGGAGACAAAGTATTTTATCAAGGTTCTGCATCTGGCTTAAGCACTGGAACCTACTTTGTAAACAGAGTCAGTAGTAGTATCATTCAACTTGCAGAAACGATTGAAGATTTGAATCAGGATCCATCTAGAGTAGTTAATATTACATCTAACACAGGTGGAAATCAAACTATTTCTCCAATTAATCCGAGGATAGATGTTGTAAAGAATTCTAAATTAACTTTTGGTTTATCAAGCACTACTCTAGCAGATTTTGATTTTAAATTATTCTATGATAGAGATTTAACAAACGAATATCTAAGTTCACAAGATACTAGTTCATTCAATGTTGGCACTGCAGGAACAATTGGTATTGGTACTAATGACTATGATCCAGTTGGAGCTGCTTTAACTGTTCAATATTCTGCATCAGCACCTATCATTCTTTACTATGGTTTGACTAAAGGTGGTTATATTAGCACCGCAGATACTGAGGTTCCAAATTACTCAGAGATAAGATTTATTGATAGTGTCTATAATGGTGAATACAAAATATCAAATGTTACTGATGACACATTCCAATTCTCACCAAAAGTACCTGAATTTTTATCATATACAAGTGAACAGTGTGAAAAATTAGAATATTCTACAAAGTCAACATCTGTAACAGGTGCGATAAAAGATTTCAGTATAACTTCACCTGGTTTCAATTATAAAAAATTACCACAATTCAAATCTGTTAATAGTGCTAGTGGAACAGATGCAAACATAATTGCAACTTCAAAAACAATTGGTAGAATTAAAAAAATCAGAATTGTTGATATAGGTTATGAGTATTCATCAGACAAAACACTAAGTCCACAAGCATTCATATCACCTGTTGTTAATATTGATAATCTTGACATTATTGATTCTGTTAATATTGTAAGTGGTGGTGCTGACTATATGAGCACACCAAATTTGATAGTATTCAATCCAGTTTCTAATACAGTTGTTGACAATGTATCATTACAACCATTTACACCTAACCAAACTATATCTAAAGTAGATGTTTTATCACCAGTAACAGGATTAGATTCTGTTGTTCATAAAATTATATCAATTAATAATTCAAATGGAGTTGGTATTAACTCTGTTCAAATTAGTAAATCTGGTGTTGTAACTTGCTTCCTTGAGACACCGATAAATGGATTTGATGAACAACCATTTGCAGTTGGTGATGAAGTTTATGTTGAGGGTATTCAAAGAGTCGGAGAAACAGGTATTGGTGCAACACAAGGTGGAATATCAACTAATACAACAGTAGAAGGTGATGGTTACAACTCTGATAATTACAATTATCAATTCTTCAACGTAGATAACTATGCTGCTGGAACTCAATGTGTGTTAGAGTTCAATTTAGCAGGTGTTACAACAAATCCAGGTATCGCCAAAACTTTCCAATCTGGTTATGCTACTTTAGTTAACAAGAAAAAATACCCTATAATCGAACCAATACAATCAAGAGGTGTTTTTGAATTAAAAGAAACACTTATTATTGATAATGTAATTACTGATTTGAAAATAATTGAAGTTAGAAATGATTACATTAAAATTGATGGAAAATATAAAATTAAAAAAGGTGATAGGATTAAAGGTGAATTAAGTAACGTTTCTGCTGAAATTACAAGTATTGTTGATAATCAAGCTAAGTTTAATACAGGATTTTCAAATAGACAAGAGTATGGATGGTTAGATGATATTGGAAAATTAAATGAGGATTATCAAGTTATACCTGATAATGATTATTATCAGAATCTTTCTTACACAGTCAAAAGTTCAATTGAGTGGGATGATTTTGTAAATCCAGTTAATAGATTAGTTCATCCTTCTGGACTCAAAAACTTTTCAGATACAACTGTTACATCAAATATTAATGTGGGAGTTGGTAAAGTTCGTGAATCTGACCAAGTTGTTGTGTTAGATGTAGGAAACGTTCTTGAGTTAAATGACAAGCAAAGAGTTGATGCTATTAATAATTTTGATTTTGCAAGAGATTTTGATACTAGAGTAAATGGATCTAAGTTTTTAACACTTAAAAATAGAACTCTAACTGATTTTACAAGATGTAAAACTAATAGAGTGTTACTACATGATGATATTAGTGAAAATTTTTCAAGTGAGGGTTTTGAAAGCACAAACACTGTGATTGAACCTTTGATAGAGGACTTTGCACACTACCTTATTCAAATAGTTGACCCTGATACTACTGATACACAATTTACAGAATTGGTTACTTTAACAACTGAGAGTGACGCTTTTCTTCTTGAAAAGACAACTGATTTCACAAATATTAAATTAGGTGATTTTAATACAGAAATATTGGCAACTGGAACTAAAAATTTATTATTTGAACCAACTGAGAAGTTTACAAGAGATCATGATATCAAACTATTAAAGATAGATTTTAATACAGATCTAACTGGTATTGGTACAAACGGAATTGGTAGTATAGATTTAACAGGTGTAAACACTGGTGTTGGTAGTACATCAATAGGATTTACGACATCATCAATTATTGAAGTGCCTAGTTATGATTTTAATTCTTTATATGCTACTATATTTGTACAGGATTCAATAACTAAGGAGATAAACTATAATGAAGTTATAGTTGATTTTGATGGAACAGACACAACAATTTCTCAAACATACGTTGATACTAAAACAGGATTGAGTAATAGTGCTGTCGGTATAATTACTGCACGAGTAGAAGATAACTTAGTTAAATTACAGTGTGAAAATGATAGAGTTAACACTCTCGATATTAGAGCAAATATTGTAGGATTAGGATCAACTGCCTCTGGAATAGGAACATATCGTTTCTCAGTCGCAGGTCAACCTGCAGGTGCTGAAAGAAGTGCAAGATTAGAATCAGGTTATGTAACTGGAACAGCAAGCACAATAACTTATGCTACTATTAATAAGTTGGTTGACAGTTCAGTTAAATCTATTGTTAGAGTTTCATGTGGAGAAACATCTGCAGTTCATCAAATTGTATCAATAAGAGATATAGAAGATGTAGTAACAATTCAATATCCTTTTGTATCAGCAGGATCTACCACAGGTATTGGAACTTTTGGTGGTGAGATTAGTGGAGATGATATTAATTTAAGATTCTATCCAGATGCTGAATTTGAATCCTTAATTGAGGTACAATCTTATAATCAAATTTTATATACAGCAAGCGATTTTGATAATACACCTCCTGATTTAAAATACGGTACAGTTGACCAAAGGGTATTCTTATCAACATATGATGGTGCAGCTGGACTCAGAGCAAATAAAAAGGATTTTGTTTTAAAACATAATGAAATTCCAATTTACTCTAAGACATTTAATCCTTCATCAGGAATCATTAGCACTACAACTGGAATATTCAGCATTCCTAGTCATTTCTTCAATACAAATGAAGAGTTAACTTATACACCTGATTCAACATTTATTGGTGTTGCAGGAACTGCACTTTCGATTGGTTCTACAGCAAATACTGCAGGAGTTGTAACTACAATTTTACCTAACACAGTTTATGCAAAAGTTTTAGATGAAAATAGATTTGAATTATACACAAGACCAGAATATGTTGCGACTGGTGCTGCAGTAACATTTACAGGACTTGGAGCAGGTAACGCTCATAAGTTAACTATGAGAAAGCAGTTAACTAAAACAATTATTGGATTAGATGGTGTTGTTCAACAACCAGTAACATTCACATCAATCACTCATAACTTAGGAATTTTTGATGGATTTACACATAATAATGGTATTGGTATCGGACTTTCACAATTTGTCTTAAGTGGTATCAGTTCAATTCAACCAACTGATTTCTTAAAAATAGATGATGAATATTTAAAAGTTACTGAAGTAGGTTTTTCTAGCACACCAACTGGTACAATCAATGATTCTACTGATGTGTCACTGGGGATTGCAACTCTACCAGTTGTAAAGGTAGAGAGAGGTCAGTTAGGTATCGCAGCAACTTCACATTTAGCGAATGCCACTGCAAGAGTTCACAGAGGTTCATTTAATATTGTTGAAAGCACAGTATTCTTCTCTGACCCACCAAAGGGAAATAATCGCTCAAGAAGAGACGAAACTAACTTACCATTCGTAAGAGCAGATTACAGTGGTAGAACTTTCCTTAGAAGTGATTACACAACTAATATGTTGTTTGATGACATATCGGATAACTTTACTGGGATAGGTAAAACTTATTCATTGACTGTAGGTGGTGCAAATACATCATCTGGAATTGGATTAGGAAATGGTGTATTATTCATTAATGGTGTATTCCAAACTCCTCTTACTGTCAACAACACAGGAAATAATTATGAGTTCCAAGCAGATACCACTGCTGGAATATCAACAGTAGTATTCAGTGGTATTACTTCAACTAACGGTGATTTTATAGTTTCAGAATTTGATATCAATCAAAACCAAGTTCCAAGAGGTGGATTAATTGTTTCATTAGGTTCAACACCTGGTCTTGGATATGCTCCACTAGTGGGTGCAAAGGTGAAAGCATTTAAAGATGCAAATGGTGGAATCACAAGTGTGGTGGGTATAGCAACATCATCAGGATTTAATCTAGGAATTCAAACTGCTGCTTATGATAATATTACAGGAATTATTACCGTTACAACAGATAAGGTTCATGGATTTGCACTTGAAAGACCAAATACAGTTAAACTAAAAAATCTTGAATTTAGTTGTGTTGGATATAGTGGAGTTACCACAACAATATTCCAAGATCACGAGAGACCTTTATTCTTAGTAGGAATCGTGTCTGATAGGACATTTGAAGTTCAAGCAGGTCCAAGTACAATATATCATACTTATGTTGGAGGTGGTCATGCGTTTGAATTCTTTGAAGATCTTACATTTGGTTCAGGATATCGTGGTGGTTCAGTTGCTATTGGAGTTACAGATCAAGCATATGAACATAGATTTGTAAGTTCTGGTATAGGTTCAATACGTAAAGGTAGTTTTGCTGCCTCAAGTTCAAATTCATTTACTGCAACTAACGCTGTATATACATCACATACAGGTCAGTTAGTTCTTACAATTCCAAATCATACGTTTACAACAAGTGATTCAGTTGGTATTGATACTGGTGGATTAGTATTTAAGTGTTCTAAAGATAATTTCTTCTCAGATCATCCATATCCAAGAGCAGTATCAAAAACAAGTTTCCCTAATTCAGATCCAATTGCTGGTATAGTTACTGGTATAGGTGCAACTACAACTAATACAATCACTCTAAATGTTGGACAAGGTGGAGGTGGTGGAACAGGTGCAGTTGTTACTGCTACAGTTGGTGCTGGTGGAACATTAGCATTTAATATTGTTTCTGCTGGAACAAGTTATGTAAATCCAGAAATTATAATTCCTCAACCAAATTATGACAATCTACCAGTTATAGGTATATCAAGAGCATCAATTGGTGCAACAACAGACACTGGTTCAAATCTTTTAGTTGATGTAAAAGTTGGTGCATCAAAGACAACTGTTGGTATTGGTTCTACCACATTTGAAATATCTGAATTTGCAATTGCTAGACCTGGTCACTCTTTCAAAGTTGGTGATAAATTCAAACCTATTGGTCTTGTTACTGCTGCACATTTATCAGCACCCATACAAGAATTTGAATTAGAAGTAACACAAACATTCAGTGACAAATTCTCAGCTTGGCAGTTTGGTGAATTAGATTTTATTGATACTATCCGTAACTTACAAGATGGTTCAAGGACAAGATTCCCACTATTTTTCAACGGACAGTTACTAAGTTTTGAAAAAGATATTAATAATGCACGTTCACAACTAATTGATTTAAACTCTGTTCTTCTTATATTTGTAAATGGTGTTTTACAAAAACCAGGTTCAGCATATACATTTGAAGGTGGTACCACATTTGAGTTTATTGAAGCACCTAAAGCAGAAGCTAAAGTAGATATATTCTTCTACAAAGGTCAAGAGGGTGTTGATGTTGATGTAGCAGATATTCAACAAACAGTGAAGATAGGAGATGAGTTAAGATTATTCAGAGATCCAGCAGGAATTTCAACTTCACAATTAGCAGAGAGAACTCTTAAGGAGTTGCTTGGTGCAAAACTTGTAGAAACTGATATTTACACAGGTCAAGGAATTGATGAAACTAATGATAAACCTGTTAGATGGACAAAGCAGAAAGTTGATATTATTTTAGGTGGTAAGAAAATTGATAAATCAAGAGAAATACTCGAACCCCAAGTATATCCAACTTCTAAAATCATCGGTGATTTCACAACTTCATCTGGTGAAGGGAATACAAATGGTATATTTGTGGATGATGCAGAAGTTTTCTTCTATGAAAAAGGTGATCATTTAAGTGCAAGTAATCCAGATGAATCTGATGGTGATTATAATTTGGCATTTAACTCAGTTGACGCACTTGTTACATCTGGTGAAATACACGTAGGTGCGGGTGCAACAGCATTAGTATCAACATCAGGAACAATATCATCATTAGATATCACAAGTGCTGGAAGTGGATATGTAAGTGCATCTGTAAAAATAAGTGCACCACCAGTTATCGGAGTTGGAGTTGGTACCACAGCAACAGCAACAGCAACAATTACAAATGGTGCAATCACAGGAATTACAATAACAAATCCTGGATTAGGATATTCAAACCTCACACCACCTCAAGTTATTATCGATCTTCCAACATATAAAACAGAAAAAATTACATCAATTGATAATGTAGAGGGATTTACAGGTATAATTACAGGTATAACAACAACTACAGGTACAGGAGGACATCCATTAGCACTAAAATTCTTCTTTAGAGCAGATAAAGCAGCAAATGGATTACTTGCTAATTATCCTGTGTTTATCAAAGACACTACCGTTGGTAGTGGTGTCACATCAGTTGATAGTCAAGATTCATCTGTAATCGGAATTGGAACTCAATTTGTAGATAATATTTACAAAGTACATGCAGTCCAAACACTTGGTGAAGATGGTGAAATAACATGTAACATTCATACTAACAGTAGTTCATCAGTTCTTGGAATAGCACAAACTGGAAACTTTAATAAAAGTAATCCTGGTATTAGCACAGAGTTAGGTAAAATATCTTGGGGTAGATTATACAATGCGACTCGAAACGAAAGTCCTATTTCGATTGGAGTAACAGGATTTACAATTAATACTGGTTTGACAACTTTCCCAACAATTCAAAGAAAGAACTATACTCAAGGATCTCTTAGAGGTCTTAGATCATCTGGTGCTATCAGGGTCTTTGGAATTTGATTACATTACCTCTATAAATAAAAAGAAAAAGTTTAAATACAATGTCAGCGATAATTACTGATCAATTTAGAATTCTGAATGCTAACAACTTTGTTGAGTCAGT
>MDSZ01231853.1_pt1 | contig 15572 bp, 13 predicted proteins | sample 811201 | NCBI WGS metagenome assembly MDSZ01 (sample SAMN05326647, study PRJNA326480) | marine metagenome | isolation source: seawater | place: Indian Ocean: North | collected 2010
TGAATCAGGAAATGAAGTTACAGTTTACTGTCACAGAAAATTATTTGCCGAAAAACCTAAAACAGTTAATGGAATTAATTTAGTTTATACACCCTCTGTTAATTCTAAAGTATTTTCACAATTATATAATTCATTTTTTTCATTCATACATGTATGTTTTTCAAAAAATGACGTTGTTTTAGTAGTTAATTCAGCGAATGGTCCTTTTGGATTATTAACTAAAATTTTTAGAAAAAAAACTTGTATCAATGTTGATGGATTGGAGTGGCTAAGGCCAAAATGGAAAGGCTTGGGATCAATATATTTTAAATCCGCATCAAAATTGGCAACTATATTTTATGATGAAATTATTACTGATTCTATTGAAATGAATAAGGTATATAGAAATAAATTTGGCAAAAAATCAACTGTTATTGCTTACGGCTCTACAATGATTGCTAATAATAAATCTAAAATCCTAGAAAAATTTAAGCTTCAAGAAAAACAATATTATTTGATTGTTGGAAGGCTAATCCCAGACAATAATTCCAAGCTCATAATTGATGGTTTTTTAAAATCTAACTCCGACAAATCAATTGTTATAGTTGGTGATGTGCCGTATAATGATAATTATTCTAATAATATTAAATTACTATCCTCAAGTAAGGTCATTTTTACTGGTTATGTCAATGACCAAGCTGATTTAACTATTTTATATGACAATTGCTATGCATACATTCATGGACATGAGTTTGGGGGTACCAATCCGACTATGATAAATGCTCTTGATTTGAACTGTCAAATCTTGTCATTAGATACTATTTTTAACAGAGAAATGCTTTTCAATAAAAAATCAGTTTTTTTTAGTAAAAATGAAAACTCAATTTCCAAAAAAATAAATGAATTTGAAGAAAGATACAATGAGCTTATTCAAAAAAACAATAGCTATAAACTCCCAGAAAAATACAATTGGGATTTTATTTTTAATCAGTATTTAGAGGTTTTTCAAGGTTTTACCAATTACCAAAATAAGTAAGTTTTAGACTAAGGTGAAAATTATTTAAGTCTCTTCCGGGGTGATAATATGGTTGAGCATTATCTTCGAGTTGCCATTGATAATTCATACTTCTTATATAAACCAATCTGCTTGAAAGATTAAAATTTTTAAAACTTTTATTAAAGTTAAAGTGTAAGTTTAAATCTTTCCAATATCTTCTAAAATCTTGAGCAGATGAAAATGCAATATGATAAAAATCATTGTCATGATCTATTATTTCCAAGCCTATACCAATTATTTCCTCATTACTAATTCTGCTTAATGAAAAATAATGGGAATTAGAACCTGGACCTATTGAACTCCCAAGTACCTCTCCCTTATTTGTATATCCGTCATAAACCCAACTATGTTCATACCATGAACCTGCATCTCTCAATAATCTACTTGCTGTTTGTTCCATCTGTGTCCATTCCCAATTGAATAATAAATTTCTTTTATTTAGTTGAAAAATTTTCTGAAGTCCAATTGTAGCAGCTCTACTGTGATCAGAATCTAATAATAAATCTCTTAAATTTTGTTTAGAATCATTGTGATGGAATTCTGCATAAATTTCAGCATTAGAATCTTTCCATAACCACTTGAAGAAAATTCCTGCAGCTTGGTTTGTTTGAGCCTCAAAATCTACATACTTATCATTTTTTCTAAATAAATTTAAAAATACAGGAAAATAGGTTGGTTTTCCGTCGAGCCACCAATATTTTCCTTCAACCAATGATGAATACATTTGAGACCATCTTATAAAGCCTAAAGATAATCCATCAACCCATTTCGGAGAATAAGAAATTATAAATCCTTGTAGATACCTCCAATCATCTGTTTCACTATTTTGGTTTAATTTAGGGACATACAATTTTCTTCCTGCATATTCAAAATCAGTTCTAGGGGGAGTATATCCTGAGTTATCAAGTCTTCCAGTTATAATTTGCCATTCAAAATTACCTACAAAGGTTTTAATAGGCTTTATTGTGTTAAAAGTGATATGTCTAAAGCCTTCAGCATTATTACTCATCATGATGCTATTTCTAATTGAAGGACCCCACCATATATTTTCAGTCGATATTCCTAATGATAGATTTTTCCAATTAAATCTTATGCTTGATTGACCTAGGGTTGTTTTGTTGTGTCTAATTTCACCAAATCTTTCTGGCATATCTATATGATTCCATAGCTTATAACGCTGAGCCCAAATATATGGGTAATGTCCTTCCCAAAAACCTTCAAATTTCTTATTTTCACTGAAGTGATGCTCTGGCTTAAATTGAATTGATAAAGGTCCTATCTTAAAAAATAATCCTGGAGAAATTATATGTTGATATCCTTTGTTCGGTATCATTGTTCCGTTATTTCTATTGTATGGTACAGTAGAGTTAAATTCCAAAAAATAATCAATGCCTAATGTCTTAATTTCGAAAATTTGTTTTTTAGTATTTAAGACAGTTGAGTATTGATTATTAATGGAATTAATAAATTGATTTGATAATAGTGGTCTGATATTAAGTGAATACTCTGTTTCTATTTCACCCGAAAGTATTGAATTTCTAATTAATGAGTAATTAAATTCATTATTAACATTAATATTTTGAGCAAAATTTAGACAAGAAAAAATAAGAAGTAAAAAAATTAATCTCATTGATATTTAATTAATCTAACGGAAAGATTATCAATTGACCAACTTTCATCACATTTTTGTTGAGGAACACCATCTTTATCAATTGCATTTGGTTGATATAGCTCATCATAAAATCTGATTACAATACTATTACCTGAACTTTTGAATCCCTTTTCTAATTTATAAAGGGTTGAATTGCCTCCAAAAAAGCTGTTATTGCATTTTTTCTCTAAATCTACACTGTAGGAACCTGTTTTTGGATTATTCTGATCTGGATAATTATTGGGGTACGATTGTCTCAAGCAATAATTTGGAAAACATGGACTGTTTGAAAATGTTGTAACGAATTTACTAGAGCCAGAATCTCTATGTAAATGCATATCTGGATTAATTTCTATAATCCATTTGTCAGGCTTGTCATTCTCACTAAAACCATTAAAATTTCCATCCCATGAACCATGAATGTATAAATCAAGTGAAACAAAAATATAATTATGATCTCCAATATCATCTAAAAATAATGTAAAACCATCATTATTAAAATCACCAATTACTTTTGTATTATTAAATTCAGTTATTTCTCCACCATCAATTTTTTTTAAATTATCGTTTTCAAAATCATTAAAATATATTAATTCATTTCTAACCATTTCAGGGTAAGAACATGAATTAATAATTATTAATAGAAATAATATTTTCTTCATTTATAATTGTAAAAGTAATTAATAGTTTTTTTTAACCCATCATCTAAAGTTACTTTGGGCTCCCACTTTAAAAGTTTAAGTGCAAGACTTATATCAGGTTTTCTTGTTTTGGGATCATTTTCAGGCAATTTTTGATATTTAATTTTACTTAAACTAGTAATATTATTTTTTAAAATTTTAACTAATTCATTGATTGATAACTCGACTGGATTTCCAATGTTAACAGGATAATTGTAATTTGAACTCATTAATTTATAAAGTCCATTAACCGTATCATCAATATAACAAAAAGATCTAGTTTGATTGCCATCACCATAAATAGTTAAACTATCATTTTTTATAAGCTGATTAATGAAATTTGGAATTGCTCTGCCATCATCTTTTTTCATATGGGGCCCATAAGTATTAAATATTCTTGCAATCCTAACATCGAGTTTATATTTTTTGAAGTAGGCTATTGTTAATGCTTCGAGGTATCTTTTAGCTTCATCATAAACGCTCCTTGGCCCTACAGTATTTACATTCCCAAAATAACTTTCCTTTTGAGGATGTTGAAGTGGATCACCGTATACTTCAGATGTAGATGCTACTAGTACCACCGCGTTATGCTTCAATCCTAGTTTGAGTATATTTTCTGTGCCTAATGATCCGGTTTTCAAAGTTTTTATGGGATATTTCAGAAAATCTTTAGGACTTGCAGGTGAAGCTAAATGAAAAATCTTTTCAATTGAATTTTTTAATTCTATTGGCTCACAAATGTCTTGTTCTATGAACTTGAAATTCTTATTTAAATGAAAATTCTCAATATTACTTTTTCTTCCAGTTATAAGATTATCAACACCTATAATTTTATAATTCTTTTTTAGTAAAAAATTACACATGTTAGATCCAATAAATCCACAACATCCAGTAATCAAAATAGTTTTAGACATACATTAAATTATTTATAAAAATATTGAAATATTTAGGTTTAATAATTAATTTTATATCGAGTTTGTATTGTGACACTCGTAGCGAAGCTGTAGGATGAGTGGTTTTATCTGCAATATTTTATAAATCATGACTAGAAACTCTTCAACCAATTAAAAAATAATCTAAAAATGAATATTGGAATTGTTGGACAAGGTTTTGTTGGTAATGCTGTATATCAAAAGTTTAGTAAATATTTTAATGTAAAAACTTATGATGTTAAAAAGTCAAAAGGTAATTCAAACCTTAAGGAGCTTTTAATTCATTCAAAAATAATTTTTCTATGCTTGCCAACTCCTATGAATGCTGATGGAAGTTGTAATACTAGTATAGTTGAAAAATTATTAGAAAAGATTAATAAAAGTAAAGAAAATATAATTGTAGTGATCAAATCAACTGTTCCACCTGGAACAACAGAAAATTACAATAAACATTTTAAAAATATTTCAATTGTTTTTAATCCAGAATTTTTAACTGAAAGAAATGCTGTCAATGATTACGAAAATCAGAATCGAATTATAATCGGTGGTCCAAGACCATCAACTACAATATTAAAACAGCTTTTTTCTGTTGTTTTTCCTGCAAGTCATGTTATCAAAACTGGCTCGACACATGCTGAGTTTATTAAGTATTTTACCAATTGTTTTTTAGCAACTAAGGTTTCATTTTCAAATGAAATGTATGAATTAGCCAAGAAATTTAATCTTGATTATGATAAGGTTGTTGAGTATGCAATATTAGATAATAGATTAGGGAAAACCCATTTTAATGTTCCGGGTCCGGATGGAGATAAAGGTTTTGGAGGACATTGTTTCCCTAAAGATTTAAATGCAATAATTAATTTAACAGATAAAAATTCTACAACTAACAATGTTCTCAAATCAGTAATTAAAACTAATGATCAGGTTAGAACTAATCGTGATTGGGAGAATATGAAAGGTAGAGCAATAACGTAATATGAATAAATTTAAAATAGCGATAATTGGTCAAGGCTATGTTGGGCTACCTTTGGCTATTGAATTTGGAAAAAAATATGAAACTATAGGTTTCGACATAAATAAAACAAGAATAAAAGAACTAAGAACATTTGTTGATAGAACAAAAGAAGCAAGTTCTGAAATGATTAAACAGTCAAAAAAATTATTTTTTTCCTATTCATTGAATGAAATTATGAGCTGTAATATTTACATAATTACTGTTCCCACACCTATTGATAATTATAAAACTCCAGATTTAAATCCAATTAAATCCGCATCATTGATGATTGGAAGTATACTCAAAAAAGATGATATTGTGATATATGAGAGTACTGTTTATCCTGGTTGTACTGAGGAAGTTTGTGTTCCGCTGCTGGAAGAAAAAAGTAAACTTAAATTTAATGTTGATTTCTTTTGTGGTTATTCACCTGAAAGAATTGTCCCTGGTGATAAGATTAACACTTTAACTAGCATAGTAAAGGTTACTTCAGGATCAAATCAATCGATCGCTGATGAAATTGATAAATTATATTCATCAATAATTAAAGCTGGAACTCATAAAGCTTCGAGCATTAAAGTAGCAGAGGCTAGTAAAGTAATAGAAAATGCTCAAAGAGATTTAAATATTTCATTTGTTAATGAATTAGCTCTAATTTTTGATAGAATTGGAATTGACACCATTGATGTTTTAGAAGCTGCTGGTACAAAGTGGAATTTTCTTAAATATAAACCAGGTTTAGTAGGTGGCCATTGTATTAGTGTTGACCCTTATTATTTGGCTTACAAAGCAGAAAATTTAGGATATTATCCTGAGGTTATACTCAGTGGACGAAGAGTAAATGATAACATGAGTTCTTTCGTCGCAAATAAACTAGTAAAAATGTTGATTAATGCAGGTAAAAAAATTAAAGATTCTAAAATTTTAATTTTAGGCTTTACATTTAAGGAAAATTGCCCGGATGTTAGAAATACAAAAATTGCTGATGTTTATAGTGAGCTTATTGATTTTGGTCTCAATGTTGACATTTACGACTACGAAGCAAGTAAGGCTCAAGTTAAACAAGAATTTAATATAAATTTAATTGATAAAGTGGTTAAAAAATATGATGGTATTCTTCTGGCCGTAAAGCATACAAAATTTAATTCAATTAATCTTGAAAAAATTAAAAAAGATGAAAAATCAGTTGTTTTTGATTTAAAAGGATTTTTTCCAAAAAATAAAGTTAACTCTAGGTTATAGTTTACATGAAGAATATACAAATGGTTGACTTAAAAAGTCAATATCAAAAAATTAGTAGTGAAATTGATAAAGAAGTTATTGAAGTTATAAAATCTACAAAGTATATTAATGGGCCTAAAGTAGAAGAGTTCTGCAATAATTTAAAAAATTACATGCAATGTAAACATGTGATTCCTTGTGCTAATGGTACAGATGCATTACAGATTGCTTTGATGGCATGTGATTTAAATCCTGGAGATGAGGTAATTTGTCCATCTTTTACCTATGTAGCAACTGCTGAAGTTATCGCCTTACTAGGTTTAAAACCTGTAATGTCTGATGTTGATGATAAAACCTTTAATGTAAGAGCAAAAGACATTGAACATTTAATTACTGATAGAACTAAGGCAATTGTCCCCGTTCATTTATTCGGACAATCTGCTAAAATGGAGGAAATAATTATTTTATCTAAAAAATATAATTTGACTGTTATTGAAGATAATGCTCAAGCAATTGGTTGTAATTATTTATTTTCTAACGAAACAAGTAAAAAAACTGGTACAATAGGACATATTGGCACTACATCTTTTTTCCCATCAAAGAATTTAGGATGTTATGGTGATGGAGGAGCTATATTTACTGATGATGACGATTTAGCATCTAAAATGAGAATGATAGCAAATCATGGGCAAGAAAAAAAATATTATCACAAAGTTACAGGATGTAATTCGCGATTAGATTCAATTCAAGCTGCTATCCTAAACGTTAAGTTAAAATTTTTAGACGAATACAATAATAAAAGAAATAAAATGGCTGATAAATATGATGATGCTTTTAAGTCGATAGATGGGTTAAATATACCTTTCAGATTTGATTGTTCAGATCATGTTTTTCATCAATATACATTAAAAACTACTAAAAATTTAAGGGATGATTTGGTTAGTTTTTTAAATAAAAAAGGTATTCCGTCAATGATTTACTATCCTGTTCCACTATATAAACAAGAAGCTTTTTCTAAATATGTAAAAAATGAGTTTGAAATTAAAAATGTAGAAAACTTATGTGAAACCGTTTTTTCATTGCCAATTCATACAGAAATTGAAAATTCTCATCAGAATTTTATAATTGAAAATGTTTTAAATTATTTTAACTAACTAATATGAGTAATAAACTAAAATACTTTGTCCATGAAAGCTCATATGTTGATTTGCCATGTAAAATCGGTGAGGGAACAAAAATTTGGCATTTTTCTCACGTTATGAAAAATTGTAAAATTGGAGTGAATTGTAATATAGGTCAAAACGTTGTAATATCTCCTAATGTAAAATTAGGGAATAATGTAAAAATTCAAAATAATGTGTCTGTTTATACTGGAGTTGAATGTGAAGATGATGTTTTTTTAGGTCCTTCAATGGTTTTTACCAACATTATAAACCCTAGAAGTGCAATAGTCAGAAGAGATCAATATTTAAAAACAATTGTCAGTAAAGGTGCATCCATTGGAGCAAATGCAACTATAGTATGTGGAAACAATATAGGAAAGTATGCTCTAATAGGTGCTGGATCTGTTGTTACTAAAGATGTTCCAGATTATGCCTTGATGATTGGTGTGCCAGCTAAGCAAGTAGGCTGGATAAGTCAATATGGTCATAAATTAGAATTTAATAAAGACAATATCGCTGAGTGTCCTGAATCAAAAATGAAATATATTTTAAATCAAGATAAAGTATCATTATTTTGAAATTTTTAAAATCAGAATTTAATAAAAATGTTATTAAGTTAATTTCAGGAACTACTATTGCTCAGGCAATTCCTATTTTAATATCCCCTATTTTAGCTAGGCTTTACACTCCTCAAAATTTTGGAGATTTTGCATTATTCACGTCATTTGTTTCAATATTAGCTGTTCTAACTACTTTCAGGTATGAGGTTGCAATAGTACTTCCTAAATTAAAAAAAACTGCAATAAATGTTTTTTTTCTCTGTTGCATATCAACTTTATTAATATCATTTTTTACGTTTATTATTGTTTTATTTTTTGGAGATAAAATTTTAATTTCGTTTGGTTATTATAATATAGTATCATTCAAATATCTGATTCCAATCTCTATTTTTTTAATAGGAATCTATCAAACTTCAGACTATTTTTTTAATAGACTCAAACAATATTATAAGATGAGTTTAATTAGAATTTTTCAAAGTCTTGGCATTGGTATATTTGGATTAATTTTCGGTATAATTACTTTCACATCAAATGGATTAATTATTGCTAACATCTTAGGCTTTACATTATCTTTTATAATAATAGTTTTTTTTTTAAAATCTACTTTTCGATCTTATTTTAACAAAATAAATTATAAAGATTTAAAATTTGTTGCAAAAAAATATTCGTCTTTATTTTTTTTTGGAACTCCTGCGATTTTCGTTAGCACATTCGCATCTCAGAGTTTTTTTATACTATCATCATCATACATCGGACCCGTAATATTGGGTTATTTTTATATGATTTATCGCGTTGTTGGAATCCCCTCAACGATTATTGGAAATAGTATTGGACAGGTATTTTATCAGGATATCGCCAAATTTAAGTTTTCAGATAGTTTTGATAAAATTTGGACTTTTTTTAAACAAATATTATTTCAATCATTTATTTTACACTTAATTCTTTACATCTTTTTAATTCTTTTTTTTGTTCCAATATTTGGAAGTCAGTGGAGTGACGCAACTGAATTTATTATATATTTTATTATAATTGGTTTTTTCTCATATATTTTTGCTCCATTATCACAATTATTTAATTATTACAATATTCAAAAATTAAATTTATTATGGCAGTCATTGTGGCTTTCAACTAACTTTTTAGTTTTCTATATATATTATTATTCAGATTTAAGTTTAAAAACATTTATGATAATTTATACTTTAAAGCAATCTATATTATACGCATTTGGAATATTGTATTTTCTGTATTATTCCAAAAATCAAAAAAAAAATAAATGAGCATTTGTGTTTTTGGAGATATAAATAAGATTTATACAAATATGATTTGTAGGGAGTTACATGAGAATAAGAGAGATTTTTATATTATTTCTGAGAGACATAAAAAATCAAGGACAAACTCAATTTCTAAAATTTTTAATGCTAAATTCAATGAACCACATATTAAACAGATTCCGTGGTATAAATTATATAGATATAAAAAAATTACAAGAAGTTTTTTTAATAGAAGACAATCGAGATATAAAAATCTTTTTCCTCAAATGATGAATATTTCAAATTTTAATAGTAATATTTTTTATGTTAAAAAAATAAATAGTGATGAAACCTTAAAGATCATAGAAAATAGAAAATTTAAATTAGGAATATTTGGTGATGTTGGAATTATAAATCTGAATATAATTAACAAATTTAGTTTAGGGTGTATAAATGCACATCCTGCACCACTTCCTGATTGCAGAGGAGGAGGCGCAATTCAAAACACTCTACTAAAAAATTTGCCATTTTCTGTTTCTATTCATTTTGTGAATGAAAAAATTGATGGTGGAGATATTTTATCTGTTTCAGAGATAGAATTAGAAAAGTCTGATAATTTGGATATAGTAGTTGCAAAACTAAATTTGAAGTCTGTAAGTGAATTAGTAATTGTAGCTACTAATCTAATAAAAAAAAGAGATTATAAATTAATTAAAAATACTGGAAAATTGTATTTATGGAAAGATTGCACATACAAAAAACAAAAACTAGCTGATCAAATTTTCATAAGCAGGATTAAAGAGTTAAATAATTAAAAATTGAATAAAATTATAATTTGTACATCAAATAATTTATTGGATGAGAAAAAATATGTATTTAATCATATTTTTTCTTCGATTCTAGGACTTAATTGGGAACTAAATTTAATAAAGACTGATCGATATTTTGAAATAACAGATCCCGGATTCAAAAAAAAAATTAGAATTAAAAATATTTTTTTTGAAAAAATATCAAAAAAATATTTATCAAAAATAAACCTCCCAAAAATCCCGTTAAAAATCTTTGATTCATATCAAATTTCAAAAACAATAAAATTAACAAACAGATATATACCTATTATTTTCGGAAAAAATAATTTTGAAGTCAAAAATGAAGTTATTAATCTTGACGTTGATATTTTTGGTACTATATTTTTCATGATAACTAGATATGAAGAAATAGTTTGTCATGAAAGGGATTCTCACAATCGATTTTCTGCTTATGATTCATTGTCATACAAATGTAATTTTTTAGATAGACCTATAGTCGATGAGTATATTGAACTATTATGGACACTTATAAATAAAAACTATAATGACATAATTAGAAAGCACAAAAAATATTCTTTTTCGGTTAGCTGTGATGTAGACTCACCCTACGAGGATTATGTTAATAGTTTTAAACTTTTTTTAAGAAGGGTATCTTCAGATCTCATTAAAGGGAATTTTTTGGAATTGAAACGGAAAATACTAAACTTTTACAATACTAAATTCAATAATTTTTCATTTGATAGTTTCGATAATTTTGATTGGTTGATGAAAATTAATGAAAAATTTAATAGCAGTGTTAAATTTTATTTCTTAGTCAAAAATTATAAAAATAAATATGATTCATATTACCACATCAAGGAAAAAAGAATTAAAAATTTAATAAATAATATTGTGAATAGAAACCACATGATCTGTTTACATCCAAGTTATTCATCTTATAATGACAACTCAATATTAGAGAAAGAAATAAAAATATTTAGGGATATTAAAGTAAAAAATAAATTAAATGAGACTAGGCAACATTATTTGAGGTGGTCACATAAAACATCAGAAATTCAAAACAAAAATAATATTGATTTTGATTCTACTTTGGGTTATGCTGATGTTTCTGGTTTTAGGTGTGGAACTTCCCATAGTTTTAAAATGTTTGATTTAGTTAATAAAAAGCAAATGAATTTAGTCCAAATTCCATTATTAGTAATGGAAGGAACTCTTTTCTCAAATCAATATATGAATCTAAATTTTGATGATGCATGGAAATACGTAAATAAATTATATAGTTATGTAAAACTATACAATGGAAATTTCACTTTTTTGTGGCATAATTCAGATTTGGTATCTAAAAAGAAAAAATCTTTTTACAGCAAGTGTGTAAACAAATTTTATGAATGATTTTTGATTTATTTTTTTTAATTCTATTTTTTATTTTTCCTGTACTTTGGTATTTAATGTCTAGACACTTCAATGTCAAGCTATTAAAGATTAATATTATTTCAATATTATTTTTTTCTATTATTGTTTTTCAATACATAGGTTTACCAATTTTATATTTTAAACTTGATCCTTATAGAATTTTGGATGTTACAGACAAATGGATAATGTTTAGGGTATTTTTATACACATCAATATCAACTACACTACTTCTTTTAGGTTCTTTTGTGTTTACACGTACTAATTTAAATTTCAAAAACTTTAAAACACAAAAAAAAACTAGTAATTATCAAAACTTTTTATTTACCATAATTTTTCTCTTTTCATCCTATGTGTTATACAAGTTTGTAGATAATGTTGGCTTTTATAACCTTGCTTTGTCTAGTGTTTTGGGTTTGTCTGATAATTTAAACCTTACTCTAATTCGATCTGATATGAGCAATGCTTTTGATGGTTATGGTTGGTATTATTTATTTATGAACAAGGTTTTAATTTTTACTAATCTTTTCTTTTATGCAGATTATTTAATCAATCAAAGTTTTAAGAGTAAAATTTTATTTTATGTTTCATCTACAGTCTGTGTATTTTCGTTAATTATTGGAACTGAGAAAGCACCGTTAATCTATTACTTAATTTCTTTATTTTTAGTTTATAGTATTTTAAAAAAGAATTCAATAATTTCTAAGAATATAATTCTTAAAATTGCACCAATATTTTTATTAATTCTTACTGTTTTTTATATTTTTTTTATGGATGTTTCAGGTATTGATAATGCAATCAAATCTGTATTTAGTAGAGCACTAAATGGTACCATCCAGCCTGCTTATCATTATTTGGAGTTTTTTCCTAAAGTTGAGCCTTTTTTACTAGGAAGAAGTATGACGAATCCTGGGGGTATATTACCCTTTGAAAATTTTAACCTAACACAAGAAGTTATGAGTTGGTATAACTCACGAGAATTCAAAGCCGGAATTGTTGGATCAATGCCCACAATTTATTGGGGTGAGATATTTGCAAATTTTGGAACTATTGGGGTATTAGTTATACCTTTTTTTCTTGGTTTTTTTCTTTCATTAATAGATTCCACTATTAAAAGGTTTGAAAATAATTCAATTACTATTGCATTTTATGTTTGGATTATAATCCATTATCAATATTTAAGTGTTACATCTTTTACAAACTATTTTTTTGATTTATACTTATCTGTAGTTTTTCTGATTTATATTATGACGATGCTGTCAGGAAAAAAATTTAAATTAATTTTTTACAGAAATTAGAATGAAGAATATATTACATATTTCGCATACAGATATTAATCATGATAATAGAATATTAAAAGAAATTAATTCAATTTCAAAATTACCTAATTCAAATGTGTTTGGATTAGGGATTAAATTGAATGAAAATACTGTGGAACAAAAAATTGAAAAAGAAAATATAGAAATTATTACTTTAAACCTCTTTACTAAAAAACTAATATTTTTTCCAAAAACTATAAGACATCCTTTAATATTTTTGGAGCTTTTTTTTAGGTCAATTTTTTGTCTAGTTAGAACAAAACCGTCAATAATTCATTGCCATGATACCTTGGTTCTCCCCATTGGGGTTTTTTATAAAATATTTAATAGAAAAACCTATCTTATTTATGATGCTCATGAACTTGAATCTAAAAGAAACGGACAATCTAAAATTTCCTCATATTTCACTTTATTAATTGAAAAAATTTCATGGAGTAAAAACGATTTATTAATATCAGTAAGTGATTCAATTATTAACTGGTATAATAAAAATTTGGGGTTAAAGAAATCATTATTAATCATGAATGCCCCTTTAATTAATGAGAATAAAATTATAAACAAACAAAAAAATTACTTTAGAATGAAATATCAAATTCCAGAAAAATCTAAAGTTTTTTTATATGTTGGATTATTTAGTAAAGGTAGATCTATTGAAAAAATTTTAAATGTTTTTTCAAAGGAATCTATTAAATCTCATGTGGTTTTTATTGGATTTGGAAATTTGGAAAAGTTAATAAAAGAATATGAAAGCGTCAATAATAATATTCATTTTCATCCGCCAATTAGACATGATAAATTAGTAAGTTTTATTAAATACGCTGATTTTGGTTTATGTTTAATTGAAAATATTTCTTTAAGTGATTATTTTTGTTTGCCAAACAAACTTTTTGAATATACATTTGCTGGAATTCCAATAATTGGCTCAAATTTTCCTGAAATAAAAAGAATTATAAAAAAACACAACATTGGTGTTACTTGTAGTGTTAGAGATGAAAATTCAATTAAATCTAAAATAAAAGAACTTGAAAATCATAATTATAATTTTAAGTTCAATAATTTATCAAAATTAAGTTGGGAACAACAAGAAAAAAAATTAAATATTATTTATAAAAAAATAATTAATAGATGAAAAATTTTATAATAATTGGAGCCTCTGGATATATTGCTCCACGACACATGAAAGCAATAAAAGAAACTGGAAACAATTTAATTGCAGCTTTTGACCCTTATGACGGTATAGGAATAATGGATTCATTTTTCCCTGAAGCTAGTTTTTTCACAGAATTTGAGAGATTTGATAGGTATCTTGATATGATAAAGAGGAATGGACAACAAATCGACTATGTATGTGTATGTAGCCCTAATTATCTTCATGATGCTCATATTAGGTTTGGATTAAAGCTTGGTTGTGATGTAATTTGTGAGAAACCAATTGTTTTAAATCCTTGGAATATTAATTCATTAATTCAAGTAGAAAAAGAAAGCTCTAATAAAGTTCATGCAATCTTACAATTAAGACTTCACCCTAGTATAATCAGCTTAAAAGACAGAATAATTAAGTCAAGCAGTGACAAGATTTTTAATATTGATCTAAAATACATTACATCTAGAGGAAAATGGTATCATCATAGTTGGAAAGGAGATTATGATAAATCAGGAGGAATATTATCAAATATTGGAATTCATTTTTTTGATATGTTAATTTGGATATTTGGAGATGTTATAGACTTAAAAAAAGAATTTGAAGATAAATCAACAGCAAAAGGTGTAATAGTTTTAGAAAAAGCAAAAGTAAATTGGTTTTTGAGTGTAGATTATGAAAATATCCCCAAAGACGTGAAGGATGAAGGATTAAGAACATATAGAAGTTTAAAAATTGGGGATGATGAAATAGAATTTTCAACTGGTTTTACAGACTTACATACTCAAAGTTATGAGAAAATACTTAATAATCAATCCTTTAGTTTGAAGGACACATACAAAGCAATTGAGCTAGTAAGTAAACTAAGAGAAATATAAAATATCAGATATGTGCGGAATTTTTGGTATAGTGCCTCATGAAAATAAAATAATTCGAGATGTTATTTCGAAAAAAAAATTCGACCAATTTTTAATAGCATCTCAGAGAAGAGGAAGAGACTCTAGCGGTTATGTTACTTTACAAAATAAAAAAATTAAAATTATTAAGAGAGATATTCCTTTAATTAAGGTATTAAATTATAAAACAGTAAAAAATACACCTTTTTGTTTTGGTCATAGTAGGTTAATAACAAATGGATTAAAAGATAATCAACCAGTTATTTTAAATAAAAATATTTTAGTACATAATGGAATAATTGTGAATCATGAAGAGGTTTTCAAAAAAAATAATTTAAATAGAAAATTTAAAATTGATAGTGAAGCCATTATTTCAATATTTAATGACTGTAATTCAAATAAGATGTCTGTTAAAGACACTATTAATAAAATATTTGAAGATTGTATTGGAACTATCTCATGTGTAATTTATTCAAAAGATGATAATAAATTGATTTTATTTTCAAATAA
>MDSZ01256355.1_pt1 | contig 15571 bp, 14 predicted proteins | sample 811201 | NCBI WGS metagenome assembly MDSZ01 (sample SAMN05326647, study PRJNA326480) | marine metagenome | isolation source: seawater | place: Indian Ocean: North | collected 2010
CGACCTACTCTTCCGTATCTTAAGACAAAGTACCATCGGCGCTGAAGGACTTAACTTCCGAGTTCGGGATGGGATCGGGTGTGGCCCCTTCGCAATAATTACCAGGCGGCTTTTTATATTATCTTTAGAATAATATGTAAATAGCATTTAACTTCTTATTTTCCAAAGGTATTTTGAGATAATAAGAATTAAATCATCTCATTCGTGAAATCATTTAAATTATTTTCTAATGAATTATAAAATTATATTAAAATTAAAATTATTATTTATATATATTTAAATACATTTTTTACAATTTCTTTAGTATCTAAATTTTTCCAAAATTTTTTAGAGTATATTTGATTTTCTTTATCGTTTGAAATATGAACAAAATTTATTTTATTTTTTATTAATTTAATCGGTAATGAAGAAGGTCCACCAATTAATATTGATAAATCTTTTGTTATTTTTTTTTCTTTTTTGTGACGAAATTTGTTAATTATTTTTATTATTTTTTTTTTTAATAAAAAAGATTTATATTTATTATAAGCAGCAGGGTGTTCCTTTAATGTAAAATTGTTCATATTAAATTTGCTCGAAAATGAAGCTAAATAATTTTCTAAACTAGTTTCAATATATTTAAATTCAGATTTTTTAACTATATAAGGTAAGAAAATTAAATTATTAAAAGAATTTTTAATTGATTGTGTTTTTTTATTTTTTGTTAATTTCAAGATTTGAAAAGGCCATCTTAAATGCTTGGCTAAAATTTCTCTCATATTTGAGTTGACTAAATATAATTTGTCAATTTTATTATTTTTATTGAAATATAATTCTTTAGGAAATGGTGCTGTATACACTACGAATGCCAAATTTTTGACTTTAAAATTTTTTTTTTTTGCAAATTTAAAAATCTCATTTTGAAAGATTTGCGACTCATAGGGCATTTTAATTTCTTTTATTTTTTTAAAATTTACTAATAATCTTAATTTTTCCATCACAATATTTGAAAAGTTAAAATCTGATGTAAAATAATGAGCTATCTTTCTTAAATTAAACGAAGATATTCTCGCTATCCGGAAAAATGTTTTAATAAAATATATTATTTTAAATAATAAAAATATTTCATCTTTTTTCAATAAAATAATATTTGATGAAATTTTTTTTGGATTTTGTTTATCAAGATATATTACAAACCAGATTGTTTTTTTTAAATTTTTTGAATTAATTTGTAAATGCCTATCAAATAGATTTCCTTTATTGTCGAATGACTGTTTAAATGCCCACGTAACTATCAATTTATCAAAATTTTTACGTAAATTATTACTATTTAATATTTTATAATTACCTTGATTGAACACGCCATATATATTTTTTATATATTCGAAAAATAATTTTAAGTTTCCTATTTTCTTTTTTATTTTTAAAAAATTATAATATCCTAATGTAGAAATTGAGCCAGAGAAATAACAAAATGCACTCCTCGTTACATCGATCTTATTTTTTTTAAGATGACTGTAGTATTTTGAAATTATTTTAGCGTCTTTACTCAAATCAAATATATTCTTTGATAAGGTTATTCAACCCTTTTCTCAATGATATAAATTTATTAAATTTAAATTTTTCTTTTAATAATTTATTGTTTGAACAAACATAAAATTGATCACCAGGCGTTTGACTTTTATACTTAATTCTGCACTTTGGAAAATGTGCTAGAATTAATTTTAAAACATCTTTTACAGAATTCGGATTACCTGTACCTAAATTAAATGATTGATTGATTATTTTTTTATAAAAAATTGATCTATACCATATCTCTACTACATCATCTATATGTATAAAATCTCTTTTTCTTTTATAACTGCCTTTAACAATAATTTTATTTTTTTTTATTGCTTGTGACAGATAAATGCTAATCATACCTTGTTTTAAATTTTCTAAATTTTGGCCTGGTCCATAGACATTAAACATTCTAAAAATTATGTAAGGAAGCTTTTTTGAAAAAATTCTTAAATAGTTTTCAGAAGCGATCTTTCCAGCTCCGTAACAAGACAAGGGCTTTAATTTCATATTTTCTCTTAGTTTTGTTTTATGATTTCCATAAACTGACATCGAACTTGCATAAATTATTTTTTTAATTTTACTCTCAATAGCTTGCTCAATTAAATTCAAAGTCGTTATTGTGTTTTTTTTTAAATCATTTTGTGGATTTTCAAAACTTATTTCGCCTGAGGATTGTCCAGCTAAATGCATAATTATTTCACATTCTTTTAAGATAGAATTTAAATTTTTTTTTCCTGAAAGATCGTACTTTATAAAATCAACTTCTTTAGGAATTGAAGATAGTTTACCAGATGAAAGATCATCTATTCCAATAACTTTAAATTTTTCCTTGATTAATTTTTTTGCAATATTAGAGCCGATAAAACCAGCAACACCAGTCACTAAAATTTTTTTTTTCATCAATTGTAAATAACTCCAACTAGTGTGTCACATATGCGAAGTTTTGCTAAATTTTTCTTATACTCATTTTCAATTTTTTTTCCCCAAATTTTGGTAAAATGACCTGATCCTCCCGGTTTACCATCTCTGTTCCAAATTATGTGATTAGACAAATCGTACCTCTGATAAAACTCTAATTTGAATTTTTTTCTCAATTTTTTCAATAAATATTTTAAAGATGTTTCGCTAAAGTACCAAGGGTGCGCTATAGACCAATAGAAATTTTCGAAATCTTTTATATTAAAAATACTATGTAGTGGATCAGCTACGTTAGGTATTTCAAATATAATTCTTCCATTTTTATTTAAAAGAGAAAGTTGTTTTTTTAAAAAAATTTCAGGTTTTTGTATGTGTTCTAAAACAAAAAAATGCATAATTACATCAAATTTTAGTTTTTTTTTTTCAATTTCTTCTATATTTCTAAAAGTTTTAATTTTTTCCTTTTTTAAAAATTTTGAAAAAACTCCTGAAGGTTCAATACCATAACAATGACTAAAATTTTTACTAATCAAATTTTTAAGCATAAAACCTGATGAGCATCCTACCTCTAAAATCTTATCTTTTTTTTTTAGAAATTTTTTTAGATAATCAAATCTTCTAATGAACACTTGTTTATTTGATTTCAAATGATCTTTTGGCTTGAGCCAATTATTTGAAGATCCTGAGCGCTTATCCATAAATTTTTCAAATTCCATCTTATAAAACTTTGCTTCTTCTTCAGTAGATAAAGTTGGATACATAAATCTTACATCACAAACTTTACATAGGTAAAATTTACGTTTTTTTTCTTTATCGCCATAAATGTTAGCGTTAACTATATTTATTTTTTTAATTTTACTATTACAAAGAGTGCAATTTTTAGGATTCATGATTTAAATTTTTTCTATAAACTATCATCTTTATTTACTGTTATACTTAATTTTAAACTTTTACCATTTTAATCGAAAAGCTTAGATTAAAAAATCTGAATAATTAAGTATCTTTGAGATATTTTATAATACTTGTTCTTCAATATTTATTTTATTTATTTGGAAAATTGATATTGGACATAGGTTTAAATGATCCTTAACTATATAATACATTATTAATTATGTAAGCTAATTTTGTCTGGTGGGCGTGATAAGAATTGAACTTATGACCTCTTCGATGTCAACGAAGCGTTCTACCACTGAACTACACGCCCGGAAGAAATTTTAAAATTAATTTAATTCTTAATTTAATTAAATAGTAGTAAAGATATAAAAATGTATATTTTTTAAAAATATACCTATTTTTACTAATCCAATTCCTTAGTTCATTATAATATTCTTTTAAATTATTAGTTGAATAATTATTACTATGAATTCTATAAATTGATAAAGGTTTTTTCATGTATGCAATTTTATTTTTTAAACTTAATTTTAAAAAAAGGTCAAAATCACCTACGATACTATATTTATCGTTAAAAAATTTTTTTTTTATGATTTTTTTATCAATTAATGCTGTAAGAATACCAATTGTATAATCTTTCAACAAAGATTGTGTAATAAAACCCGACTTAAGTTTTTTAGAATATTTAATATATTTTTTTTTTTTAATTTCATCCAATACAGTATAATTAGAATAAATAATTTTAAATTCTCTATTTTTTTTTAAAAAATTAATTTGTAATTTCAATTTATCTTTATGATATAAATCATCAATATCTAAAAAACATACATAATGACCTTTAGTTTTTTTTATCGCTAAATTTCTTGCATGATACAAATTTAATTTTTTTTTAGAAGAAAAAAATCTTATTCTTTTATCCTTAAATGATTTTAGAATTTTTCCACTATTATCATTGGAATTGTTATCAAAAAATACTAATTCCCAGTTTTTATAAGATTGATTAAATAAACTTTTTAAACTTTCTTTTAAGTATTTTTCCCCATTATGACAATTCATAATTATACTTACTAATGGAAAGTTTTTACTTAGCATAAAAATTAATTGTCTTTTTCAAACCACTGTTAATATCTGTTTTGGGCTTCCATTTATAAACTTTTTTAATTTTTTTTATATCAGGGTAGGTATAAATCATTTCCTCTTTTCGCATTTTTATTTTCCCAAAGAGAGGTTTTCCTTTTTTTATTTTTTTTTGAATGAGATTTATGATATTTTTAACATTATACGGTTTTCCATAGCCAACATTATAAATACCACTGAATAACTTTTTAGAATTGATAATTTTTATAATTAAGTTGGTAAAATCGTCAACAAATAAAAAATCTCTGAACTGTGAACCATCAGAACATGGAAAGGATTTATTCTTTAAACATCCGTCAATTATAATTGGAATAAGTCTATCTTTTTTTTGATAAGGTCCATAGATTTGGTAGGGTCTTAAAATTAAGTATTTATTAAATTTACTTTGAATAAATTTTGATGCTAAAAGTTTAGCTTTGCCATAATGAGAAATCGGATTACACTTTGAATTTTCGTTGTGAGGAGATTTTTTTTTTCCATATTCCAAGCTGCTTCCTATTTGTATAAATAGTCTTAATTTTTTTAAATTTATAATTTTAAATAAATTTTTAACACCAACATAATGGGCTTTATATGTTTGAGATTTGTTTTTATGATCGATATTGCCAGCAAAATTAATTATATAGTCAAAATCTATATCTAATTTATATCCTTTTTTTATGTCAGTTATATCTAGTTTTATATATGTTAAATTTTTATTCTTTAAAATTATATTTTTAGTTTTTTTTGATACCCCATAAATTTCATATGCATTATTATTTGTTATTTTAGAGATTAAGTTACTCCCTAAAAAACCTGTCGATCCAGTTACCAAAATTTTTTTTTTCAATTTAAAAAATCTTTTTCTTAATTAAATTTTCAAGCAGCTTTTTATCTCTTATTGTATCCATACACTGCCAATTCTTATAATGTTTGAAAGCACCAAGTTTTTTTAATTTTGATATTTTTTCTAGAGGTTGTCTTTCCAAAACTGTGCTGTCGTCTTTTAAATATTTAAAAATTTTTGGCTCCATCACAAAAAATCCTCCATTAATCCAGCCTTCGTCTAATCTTGATTTTTCTTTAAAATATTTAACTTTGCTTCCTGATATTTTTATACCTCCAAATCTTGCAGGAGGTCTAGTAGCAGTTAATGTTACTATATTTTTATTTTTTTTGTGAAATTTTATTAAATTTTTTATATTTACATCACATAAACCATCTCCATAAGTTAACAAAAAACTTTCCTTATTTAAATACTTTTCCAATCTTTTAACTCTTCCTCCTGTCATTGTATTTTTTCCAGTAAATATAACATTAATTTTTTTATCTTTTTTAAAATAATTCTTGATGATTTCACTTTTATAACCACTTGCAATTATAAAATCATCGAAGCCAAATTTTTTATAAATTCCAATTATTCTTTTTATTATAGGTGAGCCTGCAATTTTTACCATCGGTTTAGGTATAGACGTGGTATATTCAGCTAATCTTGATCCTTTTCCACCTGCTAGAATTACAACTCTCATATATTACTTAACTAATTTTTTTTTATAATTTTTTCATAAGTTGAGATTTGCTTTACAGTAAAATCCCTTTGACTATCATTTTTAAAATAATAATTTTTATACCACTCTGATACCATTTTCATTGTATCTTTTATGCTTAAAGAACATTTCCAATTCAACTTCCTTAAAGATTTTGAAGAGTCAAGTTTTAGAATGTTTGTTTCATAAATTTTTTTTCCATCTTTTTTTTCTTCCCATTTGATATTTTCCCAATTTTTTTTAATTAAATTAACTATTTGTAATACTGAATGGTTATCTTTTTTGTTTGGTCCAAAATTAAAGGCTTCACCATGTAAATTTCTATTTCGCTTTAATTTGATCGCAAGAATTAAATAACCCCAAATTGCCTCTAAAACATGTTGCCAAGGTCTTGTTGAATTTGGATTTCTTAAATAAACTTTTTTATTTTTAGACCAAGCCTTCATACAATCTGGTATAAGTCTATTTTTTGCCCAATCTCCGCCTCCAATCACATTTCCTGCTCTGGCAACAGCAATTGATATATTATTATTTTTTTTCAAAAAATAAGACTTTAAATATGTATCTATTATTAATTCTGCAGCAGCTTTGGATCCGCTGTATGGGTCTATTCCACCTAAAGCGCTGTTTTCCTTATATCCTTTTTTTGATTCTAAATTTTTATAAACTTTATCGCTTGTAATAATGACTACGGTACATTTTTTTTTATAGGATCTTAAAATTTCCATCAAATTGAGGGTTCCAACTGTATTCGAACCAAAAGTTGATAATGGTTCATTGTATGATTCTTTTACAAGTGCTTGAGCTGCTAAATGAAAAATAAAATCTGGATTAACCCTATTAATAATTTTTTTGAAGCTTTTAAAATCTCTTATATCTAAAGAATAATTCTTAATTTTTTTTTCAATTTTTAAGTATTTAAAATGAGATGGTTTAGATGGAATGTTCGAAGAAATTCCAGTTATTTTCGCTCCTAATTTTAAAAGCCAAGATGTAAGCCAAGAACCCTTAAAACCTGTGTGGCCAGTAATAATAACTTTCTTATTTTTAAACACTTTATGATAATTTAGATACATTAAAAGTACTCAGAAAGTTAATAATATTTATTTAAATAAAAATTTATAAATCGTCTTTATGTAAAGCAGATTTAAGTTTATCTCCAGGTATATCTATGCAATAAGGATTTTCTACTGACTCAAAGTTAGTAGTTCCATGTGGGTCTGCGTCTGGTTTCGGCATATATTTTTCTAGATACTCTGCTTTTAAATTATTATAGATCCTGTTTCCCTCTTCATCGTTTTTTTCTGCTCTCTCAATCTCCTTCCATCTGTTTTTTGGAAATTTTACATATAATGTAAAACATTTTTTTATTTCCTCTATTTCATGACGAGGATATTGAGGTTGATCCAATTGAGCTTCGGAAGTTGCACATTTCGTAATTGTTTCTGGTTTTATTAATCCCATGTCTTCACACATTTTTCTCAAAGGTGTTCCATGAAAAGGTACAAAAGCATATATATTTGCGTTGTCTGCATCTATATGTCTATTTAATTCAATTGTATCAAATGCTAATTTTTTTGTTTCAGTTGGAAACCCGGTTATATTGTTGACGCTAAATGAAATATCGTATTTTTTTGGGATTTTTAGTTTTTCAATAATTTCTTTATTTTTCCACCTTCTATCTAAAATTCTTTTTCTAAATTCTTCATTGCCATGCTCAACGCCAAAAGAAACTCTGTGCAACCCTACTTTTTTTAATTTACTCATATTGTCGTCATTAATTGTTTCTGGTCTAGTTTGCATCCAAAAAGGTAAATTAATTTCTGAGTACATTTCACAAAATTCATCCATTTCTTTATTGCTCATTCCTAGAAAAGTGTCTGCCCAAAAATAGTTGTATTCTACTTTATGAATTTCTTTAAAGTATTTAAGTTCTTTATAAACCAATTCCATTTTTTTCTTTCTATAAAAATTTGAACCTAAACCTTTATAAAGCTTCATTTGATCTGGTGAATTGCAGAACCTGCATGTAAATGGACAACCCCTAATAGTTTCCACCGGAAGCATTTTATAAACTTTTCCTGTCATTGGTCTGTAAAGCCTTGCTTCCTCAAAAAGAGAAATATCTATCAAAGGATTTTGATTGATGTCTACAGGTTTAGAAATAGAGTTTTTCTTTATTGTTTTATCTGGGAGTTTTACCCATAAATTTGTTACATCAGAATAATCAATTTTTTTTTCAATCTTATCACATAAATCAATTAAAGCATTTTCACCCTCGCCTACACACACCATATCTACTAAATCCTCTTTGATGCAAATTTCTGGGGCAAAAGTTGCAAATACGCCTCCAACAATTACGGGAATATTATTTTTCTTTTTGAAGTCTTCTAATTCTTTCAAAGCTTTCATGCCTAATTCCCACATATCTTCTGTTGATGAAATAGCAATTAAGTTTGGTTTAAATTTTTTCACTTGATCGTGTAAATCTTTTCGCCAATCAGAAGTCTTTTGTTTTATGCCTCTTTCTTCCATCTTATAAGGTACTACATTCAATCTTTCCATTTTACTTCCATCAGAGTCTATTCCGTAATCTAGATTGTAATATGTAGTGTCAAAAATTTGAATGCTATGACCATGTTTTTTTAATAAAGCTGAAAATAAAGCTATGGCAGGGGGCAGCATATTCATGCCGTATGTATTTGGATATAAAAATAATACTCTAATTCCCATAACTATTTAAATTTAAAACTAAAATTTTTTTTGTCTTTTTTTCGGCTCTAATTATAATCATTATTTAATTAATATATTTAGTTATTATATCTAAATTATTATTTAATAAGTTCAAATCACTTTTTTTTATAATAAAACTTAATATTTCCTCTAAATGCGACAAATACTACTCAATTTAAAATAAAAACGAGTATTTCTACTCATTTAATAACTAGTTAGAACCTTTTTAAAAATCTAACTTAATTTTTTATTCACCAATTTTACGTCTTCAGCGGTATCCACTGCAATGGATTTTTTGCTCATTTTTAAAGCTCTTAATGGTATTCCTAGCTCTAGAAATCTAAGGTATTCCAAATCCTCAATTTTTTCTATTGGTGTTTTTTTTTTTATTTCGTAAAAAATTTTTAATTTTTTTTTTGGGAATGCATAAGCACAAACCTGTCTAAAGGCTTTAATAAATTTTTTTTTTTTATTAAAGGGCACTGGTGCTCTTGACGCATAAATAATATAGTTGTTTTTTGAAACAACAACTTTAGGAATATTAACATCGAAAAATTGTTTTTTGTCTGTTATTTCACAATATCCAGTTATCACTTCATTAGGATATCGATTTGATTCTTTTATCAATTTTTTTAAATCTTTTGGGTTAAAAAGTGGCTCATCTCCTTGAACATTTATAAAAGTTTTAGCATTAAGGTATTTTGTAGTCTCAAATACTCTATCTGTGCCAGTTAGACATTTTTTTGAAGTCATTAAAACTTTAATATTATTTTTTTCACATACAGCCTTCACTCTTTTATCATCAGTTGCAACATAAACAAATTTTTTATCAACTGCTTTAATACATTGTCTATAAGTTCTAACAATCATAGGGATACCTTTAAAATTAATTAAAGGTTTGCCTTTTAGTCTTTTTGAATGATATCTAGCAGGAATAACAACAGCAATATTCATTTTTACAATGCATAGATAGAAGTTGAGTTTATACTATAAGTTGTTGGAGTAACAGCTAATAAAGGTCTTGATCCTGCAGATGAAGAATATAAATGAAGAAGCTCATCAACTATTTTAGTTCTTATATCATGACTTCCATATCCATCACATCCAGCTAAGAGTATTCTACCAGCTTTACCACTTGTTGCTATTGATAAAGCATAAACAAGTGTAAATAATCTTGGTAAAGTTGCACCACTTTTATCAAATTTAAAAGTGTTATGGTCTAAACCAACACCAAAATCAAAAATTTTAGTTTTATCAAATTTCTTTTTTATCGATTTATTAATTAATGTTTTGGGTATTGCCAAGGGTGCTTTGAGATTTTTATAATTTTCTGTGTTCGCAATTAGCTTAAGAGGATTACAAGCAACATAAATATCAATTAATTTTTTGTCAACTTTTACATCTGTGTTCACTGCTATAACAAATGGTTTATTGTTTTTGATATAAGTTTCAATTTCATTTTTATACTCTTTGGCTTTTGGACCTGAGGCAACAAGTAAAACTTCTCTTTTTTTAATTTGTTTTAGTGGGACCCAGGTTCCTTTGCTAAGTTTTAAATTTTTTTGAAATTCTGATCTAACAAGATCGACATTATATCTGCTCCCTCCACTATTCCTAAGTTGATTTATTGCTGCTAAAATTTCAGCGTCCTCAAATTTTGTAGTTAGCATTTCTTGAATATATGTAGGATGAATGCCGTATAATCCAGCCAGATAATAATATGTGTTAGTGCCCCAACAATATTTAGATTTTAAATGTTTAAAATGAATGTTAATAATATTCAAAATTGGAATAATATTAAATTTTTTACTAAAAGAGTTTTGAAGCTCTACTAAAAAATTTTCAGTTTGTGTATTTCCAGGTCCTCTACCCATTCCCGTGATAGTACAATCCGTCCATTTGACACCCGAAAAAATTGCTTCTTTAGTATTAATTATTGCTTTTCCTAAATTATCATGCGCGTGAATACCTATATCGCCTTTCCACTCGGTCCTAATAATTTGAATAATCTTTTTTACGCGCTCAGGATCCAAGCTACCCAAACTGTCTGCAAAATAAAAGACATCTGGATTTAATTCATTTATTTTTTTTGAGACTTTTTTTAAATTATCCTTAGATATCTCCGAAATTTGCATCAAATTCAAACCAACTTTATATCCTAAGCGCTTTAATAACTTAGCAATTAAAATTGTATTTTCTAGTTCATTCAAATGAAAAGCAATTCTAATTAAATCAATTTTACTTTTAATTTTTTTAACAAAAAGCTTTTTGACTGACTTTTCTATATTTTTTTTATTTATAATCTCAGAAGCGTTTACCATTACTGATATTTTCAAATTCTTAGGTATATTCAATCTGTTAATATAATTTTCAGTTGTATACCAATTTGATCCTCTAAAACTTTTTGATGGAAAAGATCTAAAACCTAACTCTATATATTTTATTCTAGAGGCTGAAATAGATTTTATATAATCTTTCACAAGAGCTAGAGAAAAATCCCAATTATTGTAATAACCACCATCTCTAAGTGTACAATCTAAAACTTCAATTTCTTTATTCATTTTTTTGTTAATGGTAATATCTTATTATATAAAATTTCCTCAATATCGTAATTATAAATATAAGAGTCAAAATTTAAATTTTTATAATTTCTCACTTTTTCTATCATATCATAAAGTTCTTTTTTTTTATTTACATAAAGCACCGGTTGATTTTCTTTCTTATTTTCAAAAATATTCATTTGTTTATAGCGAGATTTGCGATCGTACAAAATTACAGGGACTTTAGAATTTAATGCATCCTCTATAGTCCCCGAAGATAAAGTTACAATTGATGAAGCATTTTTTAATAATCTATCAATCCTAGCATTTGAAAAAATCAAAAATTTAAAATATTTTTTTATTATATTTATGCTATGTTTATAGTGTGGATGCAATTTAACTACAATTTTTTCATTTTTTTTGCAGCTAATTTCATTTAAATCTTCAAGGATTTTCCAAAATTCATAAAACATATCTACTCCTAAATATTGTAGATTTGTGAAATCTTTTAATGTTGTTGCATAAAGAACATATTTTTTTTGGTTTCTGTTATCACTTGTGTTTGAAAAAATTAAATTCCCAGTAATTAAGGCTTCTCCTGCAATTTTATGTGTTTGCAGTGAATTTTTCATTATCTTAGACTGAATTGCAATAAATTTACTTTCACCGTTAAATACTGCTTCAGCTATATTCTTTTTGTAAATTTCATCGTCTTTATTAAATGCATTTGATATAACACCATGCGGTATTAATAAAGACGGCTCCTTAATATCAGCATCTAAAATTGAACCATCTAAACCTCTTGCAATATTTGATATCATCAAATCAAATTTATTTTTTCTTATAAAAGTTTTTAATGAATTCATTTTTAAATTAAGTTTATTAAAATAAAGGTTAAGTTTTTTGTAAAAAATATTTAGAAGCATTGATAAATCATAATTCTTATCATATAAAAATTTAATATTCTCAATAAAAAACTTCTCTTCGATTTTAATCTTTTTCTTTTTGGAAAAATCTATTGTCCGTATTCCTCTCAAGAAATAAACTAATTTTTCTTTTAAACTTATATTATTAAATATTGGTAAATATACATTAAAATTATGTTTTCTAAAAAAACTACATATTCTTTTAAAATTATATCCACCATTAGTAATTAAAATTTTTTTTTTATTATTAAGATTTAGATTTTTCGGTTCGTAATAATCTAGATATTCAGTTTTTATTATATTTTCTTTTGAAATTGAAGTCGTTAAAGATGGGAAAAGATTTTCTGCTATTTCAGAAATAATTTTAGCTTTATGCAAATAATGTGTTTTATTTTTTAAACCAGAAACAATTATTTCATTTATATGATACTTATTAATAAGGTTTTCGATAATTTCAATTATAAAGATTATGCTGTGGAGCCTAAATCTAAGATACCCAATTATTTCTGATTTCAAACTATAAGGAATTTTTTGCGTAAATCTTAAATTTTGAGTAAAATTTTTTGCTTCTTTATTAGCTTTTTTGTGAAATTCATTTTTAATTAAATCATAAAAATCAAAGATTCTCAAATTATGTTCTTTGCATAAAAGAAATGTATGTAAATCTAATGGAATAAATAAACTTTTATTTTTCTCAACTTTTTCTAAAATTTTCTCCAAGTCTAACTCATCTTCAATAAAACATGCATATTTAAAATCATTTGCTTTCATTTTCGCATCTTCGAAATTGGTGAAGGAAAAAACAAGTTACAAACCACGTATTAATCTAGTTTTTTATTTTTTTGGTAAAAGTTTAAATTCACTTTTATAATTTTTTATAAAAATAAGCTCCGCACTTTGCAAATGGTAATTTATGCAATAATAAATATACGGTTTGGTAAAAAAGTTCAACTTTTGAACATTAATGTTCAATTATTGAACTGTCAATGAGAATATATAAAAAAAAGGTCGAATATCCTTGAAAATTATAATTTTTTTTGATTTTTTTTATAAATCAGTTTTGCTAGCTCAAAATCTAAACTATCGTTTATATCTACCGTCTCATTTTTGCTTAACTTTAAAAATGATGGTTTTCTACCTACGATGTTCTTATATTTGATCATCTTATCTTTGCTAATAATATTTATTCCAAAAGTAAGTGCTTTATAGATGCCGGGCAAACCTTGAGAGTTAGGGGGGTTAAAAAAATTATAGTTAAGAGGTTTTTTACCTTTCCATATAAAAGTTTTAAGCTCACTTACTGTATTAATACTATCAAATTTTTTTCTATTTTTAAAAAAATGTTTAAAAAAGTAGTTATAAGTACTTGTATATATAATTGGAGATGTACAAGGGCAATATACTAAATAATCTCCAGGAATTGACTCTGCTAAGTTTTTAAAAAAATTCCCACCAGAACACTTTGAGCTGGCAAAATATTTTTGTCTTTTATGAAAATCTATTTTATTTTTTTTTGCTATTTGTTCAGCTTTAGAAGAGTCAGAGCTTACAACGATACTATTTATATACCTGATCTTTTTAAGTTGTTTAATTTTGATTTCCAATAAAGATTGATTTTTATAAAAAGGTAAAAAATTTTTATTTTTAAGTCTTACAGAATTTTTTCTGACTGGTATGATCGCTGTTATGATTGGGCCTTTCATTCTCTTTATTGAAATCTTTTTTTTAAAATCTTAATTCTTTCTAAATTATCATTTTTTAACTTAATTTTCCTTTTTTTTTGCATTTTGTGCTTATGTCTCAACCACTCTAGTTCAAAATGAAATATCGCAGTAATTATTTGTTCAAAATTTTTAAGTACATTTGAGTTAATCTTTAATTCAATATTTCTTGTCTCAACACTGTCTATCAAATTTTTTTTAAATAATTTTTTAACAAAATTTTTAGAATTTGCTGTTAAGGAGCCACCCATTTTTATAAACAATTTTTTTTTTTTAATTTTTTTTGTTACATTAAAAACTAAATTAAAAATTCTTTTTGAGTCTACTTCCTTTTTTTCTAAATTGAGAGAACCAGCAAGATCTGATCTTCCAATTACAACTCCGGTCAATCTTTTAATATTTTTTTGTTTTAACATTTTTTGAATATTCTTAAATGCTTGAATGCTCTCTAAATTGACATAAAGTTTTTGATTAGTATCTTTTGAAATTGTCTGCAAAAACTTTCTTAAAGCGTAAGGTGATTCTACCATTGGAGCAACTATTCCGGTTACTTTAAGCCATTCACAAAAATAAATATCATTTTTAGCTTCGCAACCTCCTATTTTTACATTTAGATCTAATCTTGCTTTTTTTGTTATTTTTTTCATTATAATCAGATCTTCATAACTTGCTCCCTCATCCTCAAGCGATTGCTTAATCGCAACTGCATTGAGACTTTTAAGTTTCTTTAAGGAATTAATTAATTTTTGCATTAAATTTATTCAGAAAAAAATTTCTTTTTCCTTGATAATGACTTTACTGAAACTTTAGATTTCCAGTATTGATTCTGATTATTCCCTTTTTTTCTGTTTTTAAGTTTTTTACCAGTTGAAGCTGTGGGAAAATCATAAACACAGTAAAAAAATTTTCTATCTTTTTTTCCATCATATTTTGAAACAGCATGGTAAGACCATGGAACGTTTAGGGTAAATAAGCAGAAATTATTTTTTACTTTATAAGATTTAAAAAGTCTTAAATCTTTTTTAGAAGGAAATATATCGAATTGATTGTTATCTGTTTTTTTATTTTTGATATCCATTATTTGAATTTCTCCACCTTTTGAACTTTCAGAGCTAGGGTAAAATAAAATATGTAATAGATGATCTCTTCTATCAATGTGCGCACTCTTAATGTAGCCTTTTCTCATTACTGAATAAGTGGAATGAAATGACAATTTAGATTTATGAAATTTTTTTTCTACGTGCTTAGTTATTGAGCTCCTAAATTTAGAAATCACTTTAGGTTTAATTTGTTTAAAAATTTTATTAATTTTTCTGAAGTGCTTATTTTTATTCAAAGATTTATATCTGCTTGAGCTTGGTAATAAAGTTTTTTTAGTTTTTGATGCACTCTGAAAATATATATCGTTTTCTTTTATATCTTTGTAGTTAGGTAAAAGTTTATTTATTTCCTCCAATTCTTTTTTGGGTATAAGATTATTGACCACGAAATATGGAAAAGGTTTAATCTGAAGTTTGCTTTTATTTATTTGTTTTATTATGTGATTTAGCATTTCTTGTCCTGATTAACATAGGTATTGCTTTTTTTATATAAGAAATTTATTATTGATTGTACTGAAATGCATGGTGGGAAATCAG
>MDSZ01054582.1_pt1 | contig 15567 bp, 15 predicted proteins | sample 811201 | NCBI WGS metagenome assembly MDSZ01 (sample SAMN05326647, study PRJNA326480) | marine metagenome | isolation source: seawater | place: Indian Ocean: North | collected 2010
ATCGCTTTTAATATTATCTCTTCTTTCAAATGTACTTTTATATATTGGGTGAATTAAAGCATACCCCTCTGATAATAAATAAGAAAACTGTTTCATTCTATTTTCTATACCATTTTCAAAAGAATCAGTATTGATAGACCCTGAACCAGGAAAGAAAATAATAGGTTTATATGGTTTTTTAATGTTTTTATCATAAAAAACATATCCTGGCAATCTTTCATTATTGTATGCAGCATCAATATAAAATTGATCAACTGCGAATGAAGAAAAACTATAATCAAGAGTTTTTTCTTCTTTATTTAATTCTAAAATATCATAATCATATTGTGATTTAAATATTTCAAATACATCATCAGAAACATTTTCTTCATTAAGAAAATCTCTTACTTTCACATAGTATTGATCATTTGCAGTAATATCAGTTTTAAATTCACTTTCTAGGTTTTTAACTAATCTTAACCCATTTCCTAAACTTCTATCCATTGAATTTTGACCAAAGTAATCATTAAAATAATAAGGTTCATCATTGAAGCTTCCTCCTAAAATACCTTTTATTGAACTATCGTCACTTAAGGAATTTACAATCCATTCTCTAACGTTTCCAGCAATATCATATAATCCGTTAAAGTTTGAATTATCTTGAGAACCAACATTAATTAATTGATTTTGTGAAAAGTTGCTATTATACATAAATGAACTTGAAGAACTTAATGTTGCTGCAGTAGCCCATTGATAAACATTTGGAAGGGATAATTTTTTATATTTTGCATAAGCCATTGCTTCAAACCACGATATGCCTGTAACTGGAAAATTTTCTTGTCCATCAGGATGCATACCGTAAGACCAATTTGAAGGACCCGGTTTTCCAAATTTTCCAACAAACTTTTTTATTTCGTTTTCCATAAATTTAGGATTGTCATTAATTGCAGCATCCCAGTACATAGAATTTTCATATCCTCCATCTTGAACAAATTCTAAAAACTCTATATTTGTTACCTCTAGTTTTGAAATTAAATAAGGACCTATTTGTATTGAAGAATAATGATCTAAACCAGGAAATGAAAGGCTTCTTTTAGCACCTAAAATCATTTTAAATTTATCTTTATTATAATCAATTGATGATGGTAAACCATAAAGTCTACCACGATTTAATATCCAATAATTTGATCTCTCAGTAAACTCATTGTCATTTGATTTAAATTTTAAATTAAAACGAACATTAGGGACTCTAACTTTTGACACTGGTGATTTTCCAAGGTATATCCAGTTTTCAATAGAATCATTTAATAAATCCAAATAAACATCATAGTTTATTGGGCTAGTATTTATATTAACTTCTGTTGTTACTTTCTCGAAATAATTATCTAAAATAGGATTTGAAACTTTATTGTTTTTTAATAAACTAATTTCATTATAAACTTTTGAGTATTGATTATTTTCAAATGCATCAATAATTTCAGGAAGCTTTATTTCAAAGAGTTCGTCTTTCGATGTACTTTTATTATAATAATAAACAAAAAACCCCCCAATTAGTATTGTAACACCAATATTTAGATATGATAAATATCCTTTATAATTTATTTTTTTTGTATTCTTCTGGGTATTTGTTTTTGTTATTGATATGACAAATTGATATGCTAATATACCAAAAAAACCTATTACTAATACTAATAAAGTATAATCAAGGATCTTAGAGTTAAATTGATAATTATCAATTAAAAAACTTAAACCTTCTAGAATAGAAAATGAAAATGCAATGTACCCAATGACAAACTGAAGATATTTATTTGAAAAATTCATTCTCAAACCTACATATAACTAATTATAATTAAAAGAATAAAATTAATTGAAATGATAAATTAGATTTATTTATCTATAATTTATCTAAATTTAAAATGATCTAACACTTATGAAATATGATAAAGGTTTTAAAGCAAAGAATCACGAATCTTGCTAAAAGATTAATACCATTTGAAATAAGGATTTTTTTAAGAAAACTTAACTGGAGAAGGTTGTATTTTCAACAATATATTTTAAACAGAAAAAGATTCAATTATTATTGTCCAATAGCTAAAAGAGAATTTAAATTATTTGTAAAAGTACGGAATAACCTTCTTTCTCCATCAAATGGGGCTAATGCAAGACAAAGATTGGTATGGCATTATTTAGAAAATAAATTAAATATTTTAGAGAAAAAGTATACTTTACTTCATATTGCACCGGAGTTATCCTATTATGAAAAATTATCTAAGTGTAAAAATTTAACTTATGTAGCAGGAGATAAAATGGTATCTGGATATTCAAATCAAAAGGGAATTATAAATATGGATTTAACTGATCTTAATTTTGAAACTAATTTTTTTGATCTTATAATTTGTAATCATGTATTAGAACATATCCAGGATGATAAAAAAGCTATTTTTGAGATGTACAGGGTATTGAAAAAAGGAGGGAAGGCACTTATAACAGTTCCAATTAATGAAAAACTGAATAGTACATATGAAGATTCTTCTATAACAAAAGCTAGTGATAGAATCAAACATTTTGGTCAATGGGATCATGTAAGATGGTATGGGTTAGACATAAAAGAAAGAATATCTAAAGTTGGATTTGATGTAGAAATGAATAGATATTCAAATAATTTTTCTAATAAAGATTATATCAGATATGGTTTTTCAAATAGTTTAATAATTGTAGCCAATAAATGATTTTTTAAGTTAAGTTTATTAGTATATAATAAGAAAAAAACCTATCTAAATAGATAGGTTTTTTTAATTTATTCTGTTTCAATGATTAAGGAACACATGTAACACTTGGAAGTGCTTCTGTTGTTTTAGTATACATATGAGCTGTTGCACCTTCTGCATCTGTTATAGCTGCAGCTAACTCAGTTCCATCTGGTGAAACAATAAAAACTACATCTATAGTTGGAGCAGAAGTATAATTAAATGTAGCGCTCAATGTATCTCCCTTATTGATACGCATTGTATTAGTATATGATATACCATCACAGTCTGTATGGGTTCCAGTAGCTGTACTCCATGTACAACAATCATTAACGCCCTCAGTCGGATCATTATAGTAATCTTTTATTTTGTCCATATCAATATGAATAAAAGAAGTAGTACCATCAGTACCAACATATTTCCATTTAGTATCTGCATGTTTTAACATAAAGCTATCTTTTGCTTTATCATCATCTTTATCACAACTTACTAAAAATAATATGCTAACTATTGGAAATAAATAGTAAAAAATATTTTTCATAATATTTTATTTAAAATTAAATTATATACAAAACTACTAAAATTTAATAAATAATCATTTTTAGTATTCATTCTGAGCTTAATTTATCATTTTTGTTGAATGTTTAAATTAAAAAAATTTTTTATGAAAAAAATATATTTTATTATCATACAACTACTTATAAGCTTTAGCTTATTTGCTCAAACAAAATCAATAAATACAGAAACCAGTAAAATAAAATGGATAGGTAGAGAAATAACTACTAAAATACATTATGGTTCATTAAAATTTTTAGATGGTAATATTTCAATATCAGAAAATCAAGTCAAAGGCGAGGTGACAGTTGATATGGAATCTTTAAATGTAGAAGATTTAAGTGGTGGATCTAAGCAAAGACTTGAAGGTCATTTAAAATCCGATGATTTTTTTTCAGTTGATAAACATAAAACTGCTAAACTTGAAATACTTTCTTCTGAAAAAGAAGGTAATATATTTATGGTAAATGGCATACTCACAATAAAAGATATTTCTCATCCTATTGAATTTAAACTTGATGCTCAGAGTAATAAAGCAACGACTAAAATGGCATTTGATAGATCAAAATATAATGTAAAATTTAGATCAGGTAATTTTTTCGAAAACTTAGGTGATAAGCTAATTTTAGATGATATTGATTTAGAAGTTGAACTATACTTTTAAATAAATTTTTTGTTTATAAATAAAGCTTTTTGCTTTGATAGTTTTTTAAAAAAATTATGATCAGACTGGTTTTTTACTTTCAATTTTAAAAAAAAGTGATCATAAGAAATAGTATAATTTTCTTCATCAATTTTAAATATTACTAACTTATAGTATGGAATAGACAATGAATAAGTTTCCAATTTTGAATTAATAAATAAAATTATACCTTTTGGTCTTATTTCAATATTACATCGATTTAATGTGTAATCGTTTTTAAGAATATCATAAATAGTATTATCGCTTTTTTTAATTAATAAATTTTTAGATCCAACTCCATTTAATTTTATTTTTTCAATTATACTGTATTCTTTTCCTACTATTTTTATAATTTGTTTTTCAATTTCAGGATTCCTATGAGTGATATTATTTAACATATTTTGTAATTTAATTATATGAAACGATTCAATACAGAAAAAGATTTAAAAGAATTTCTAGAAGAAAAATATTTAGAGTACAATAACAAAACTTTCGTTGAATTTGATCCAATAAAAATCCCTCATTATTTCACTAAGAAAGAAGATATAGAAATTTCTGCATTTTTAACTTCAATAATTTCATGGGGAAATAGAAAAATGATTATTAAAAATGCTAAAGATTTAATGAATAAGATGGATTCATCTCCATATGATTTTATAATTAACTCTAATCAAAAAGATATTGAATCAATTGATTTTTGTCATAGAACATTTAATTCTATTGACTTACATTTTTTTATAAAATCATTAAAAAATATATACAAAAATCATGAAGGTCTTGAAAAAATATTTTCTTTTAATTATGATGATAAATGGCTATTTAAAAACATTCAATATTTAAAAGAAATTTTTTTCTCAATTGATCATCCAATTAGAACTAAAAAACATATATCAGATCCATCCAAAGGCTCTGCATGTAAAAGAATAAATATGTTTTTAAGATGGATGGTCAGAAAAGATACTCATGGTATTGATTTTGGTATTTGGAGCCAAATAAGTCCATCCAAATTATCTTGTCCATTAGATACTCATACAAATAGAATAGGAAGAAAATTAGGTTTAATAAAAAGAAAACAAAATGATATAAAAACATTAAAAGAGTTAGATCTTAAATTAAGAAAATTTGATGAAAAGGATCCAGTAAAATATGATTATGCCTTATTTAGTATTGGAATCAACGATGATATTTAACCACCACCATCACCTCCACCACCACCATCACCTCCACCACCACCATCACCAGCTCCCATTGCACCATACATAACTGCATCACCTCCTGTATTATGGTTAACATATGAATTAACAGCAATATTATACACATCACTTATTGAATCAACATCTTTTAAGTCATGATTTCTAAAAATAAAGTCATCCAAATCATTTGTTGAATGGTTAATTTTTACAGCATTTTTTTTGTTGTAGGCGATAACTTTTCCATCATAAATAACAAGTCTTGGATAAATGCTAGTATACCATTTTTTATATGGGAACTTTTTCTTGAAAACTTCTTCGCCCGATTCTAATTCTAAACAAATTATTTCAAATGATTTATTAATAAAATAAATGTGATTCTTAAATATTAATACATTTGATGAACTATATAATTCTTTATTAATCCAAAAATAATCTCCACTTTCAAGGTCTAATAATGAAGTATAAATGTATCCCATTCCCCATTTTGACATAGTATAAAGAAACAAATACTTACCAACTCTATATGTTCCTAAAACATTTTTATCAAGTTCTTTTTTCCAAATAGTTTTCTTTTCTTTAGAATCAAAAAATGATACTACTTTTTTCTCTGAAATAATTAATACTTTATTCATAATTTTTTGGTTTATTTCCAGTCATTTCCCAACGAACTAATTCTACAGGTATATTTCCTGTATTATTAAACGCATCAAAAAATTCTTTTAAAGAAAATATTTTTCCTTCTTTTTCAAGTTTTTCAGCATATTCGGTCATAATTTTCTCGATAAGATATTTGCCTGTAATATAAGAAGTGCCATATCCTGGTTGCCTTAAATAAAGATGTTGTTCAAACTGTAATAGGTGAGGTTCTCTATTCATCCAACCTCGGGGTGTCCATTTTACATGTACATTACCAGCTTCAGCCATTGTCATTTCATTTGCATGAGCATAAAGAGATCCTAATCCTCTAGCAGCTCTTTGTGCAATCATTATCCAAACAATCTCTTTTGATCTAGGAGAATCCTCATATAGACCAGCATGCATAAACATTTCTTCAGCACCTGTGGCATAACCTTCATTTTTTGAATCAAAAATATTATATAACAGGGCTTCTCGTCTAATTGGACTTTGGTGAGGCTCATCTCTCATCATTGCTAGATCAAACCAATGAACAAAATGAGAATACAATGGAAGTGGATCAAGATGAAGGCCTATATTAAAAAAATTTCTAGTTTCTTTAGGTACAAATTTTCCCATATGTTCCCTTAATGCTGGTTCCATATTATCTTTTACAGTCATAATATCTTTTTCTTTTAAAAACTTCATAAATCTTTTTACCCCATTTTCTGTTAGTTTTTTAAATTCCTCTGGCGTATCTGCAGCAATCAATTGGGGTAAATCTCTATTATTATGTTCTTCTAATTTAAGAGAAGCCCATGCTCTATCAAGTTCCCTTTGTAATAGTCTTACTTCGTCTTCCCAGGTTAAAGGTACTAAATGAACATTTTGCTGATACCATGTATAATTATCTTTACCAATACCAGAAGGGCCTGTTTTATTTTTTGATTCATTTTCTAACCACTCTATAAAATTTTGAGTGGCAATTTTTGCTTCCTCTATTGCTACACTTATATTATCATTTTTATTTAAATTTAATTTTGACTTGATAATATTAAGATTATCAAATTGTTTTCTAAAATTTTCAATTCCTGCCACCCACAATTCTTTTGCATTTCCTTTCAGATTATCTCTTGCTTGAATTAAAAATGATGGGATACTCATCATTTCATTTTGAAATTTTCTCTTAGAATCTCCATCCAATGGAAGATCATACATCCAAAATTCTAAAACACCGTGATTCGTTGGTCCTTCATGTGCAGGAACATCACTTTGCCTCATCCAAATAGTTTGATAAAATGCAGGGTCTCTTTCCCATGGTTTTAAAACAGAATAGTTAAATTCATAACCATTCATTTCAGCTTTTATAATATGCCAATCAATTTGATTGCTTGTATTCCAATTACTTATATCAAATGCATAAAGTCTATTTTTTAAATCTAAAAAATTCTTATGATCTTCTTTAAATCTTTTTTTGGTATAGTCAGGAGCACCATTTAAACGTGGGGGTTTTTCAAATTCTCTCCATTCATAAAATAAATCAACTAATTCTTCATATTCAAAAAATTTGTAATCAGTAGAAACAGATTTTTTTTCAGTCAAAGAATTATTTGTCGTATTACAACTAATAAGAAAAAGAAATATTAATAATTTTTTCATTATATTTTATCATATTTTTCAACGGTTAAAGTAGTTTTTACATCACCCGTATGTTTTATATTATTTGGTTCAAAAAGTAATAACCACACTTCTTCTTTTGCAATAGGTTTATGCTCAACACCTTTTGGTACAATCAACATTTCTCCTTCATTTAATTCTACTTTTTTATCTTGGAATTCTATAATTAGCTTTCCTTTAATAACAAGAAATAATTCGTCTTCATTTTCATGATTATGCCATACAAACTCACCCTTAACTTTAGCTAGTTTTACATCGTGATCATTTATACTTCCAATTATTTTAGGATTCCAGTGATCATTAAATAACTCAAATTTTTTTTTAATTATAATTTTTTCCACAAATAAAAATTATAACTTAATTAGTTAATAGGTCTTTGAAACTGATTTATTCCTATTATTTTTCCATCTTTAATTTGAAAACTTTCTTGAGCAAATAGACTAGTGGTGTCACTAGAAGTTATTAAATCCTCTTTAGTCCATAACATTACCCAATCATGATCTAAATCATTTACATGTATTGAAAACCATGCTCCAGGAACTATATTAAATTTTGTAGTTTCAAAAATAGGTCCATAAAGTGCAACTACATCTTCTTTTTTTGCAATAGATCCGTCAGCTAAAGTACCTTCGAAGTCCTCATGAAGGTAAGACATAGCTTTTTCAAAATCTCCTTCATTAGCTGCTTTTTGTAGATTTAGTACAATGTTTGATAAACTTGGGTCACCCATACTAATATCACTAGAATAAGATGCTTTAAAGGGATATTCAATCGTTTTATTTTCTTCTTGTGTAGTTTGACATGAGATGAAAATAAAAATTAATACTGTATATACTAAGTTTTTCATTATTTTTTAATTTTATTTAATCAAATTATATAATATCTAAATTATTAATTTAATAGTAAAGTGAAAAAATTAATTTACATTTTATTTTTTATTCCTTTAGTTTTAAATGGACAATCACAAAATAAAGAAATTTTATTTAATGGAAAAAATCTTGATGGTTGGAAAATTTATGGCTCGGAATTATGGTATGTTGAAAATGAAGAATTAGTTTCTGAAAGTGGTCCAAAGAAAGAATATGGTTATCTTTTGACAGAAAAAAATTATGATAATTTTTTACTCCATTTAGAATTTAAACAAGAATCTAATGGTAATAGCGGAGTATTTTTTAGATCTACAATCGATGGTGTTAAAATTTCTGGATGGCAAGTAGAAGTAGCACCAACTAATCAGTTTACTGGGGGAATTTATGAATCATATGGAAGGGGATGGTTGATTAGGCCCGATACTAGTGTCCCAGATAATTTAATTGAAGGAGAATGGAATATTATGGAAATTAAAGTTTTAAATTCTGAAGTAACAACATGGCTGAATGGTAAAAAAATTGTTTATTTAAGTGATAACAAAATTAATAATGGAATAGGAGGGATTGCTCTTCAAATTCATGATGGAGGAGGGATAAAAGTAAGGTGGAAAAATATTTATTTAAAAAAGTTATAGACTATTTTAAACTCATTTTTTTATTGTCTTAATTCCATCTTCAATTGAAACTTCAATTGAAGTAAGTTTTTTTTTAAATTTATTTAAATACTTTTCAGAAACTATTTTAATGTATGATTTAATATAATCTTCTTTAATTAAATTTATAGTACATCCACCAAATCCACCTCCCATCATTCTAGAACCCAAAACATAATTGTATTTTTTTGAATAATCAACTAAAAAATCTAATTCTTTACAACTTACTTCATATAAGTTTTTTAAACCTTCATGTGACTTATACATAAGTTTTCCGAAGTTAACAAAGTTTGAAGTTTTTAAAAGTTTGGTTGATTTTAAAACCCTTTGATTTTCTTGAGATACATATAAGGCTCTTTTAAATTCATTTTTAGTAAATAATAGTTTGTTTTTTATAATATAATCCTCAGGTGCATTAGCTAGGCATGATAATTTCTTATTTTCAATTTTTATTTTTTTTAATGCACTTTCACACTCCTTAACTCTTGTATTATAATCACTAGATGATAGGTTGTGATTAACATTTGTATTTAATAGTAAAAACTTATAAGGTGAAAATTTACTATCTATCATTTTTAAATTTAAAGTATCACAATTTAAAAGAATAATTTTATCTTTTTTTCCAAAAAAAATAGCGAACTGATCCATAATTCCTCCTTTTACTCCTATAAAATTGTGTTCAACTTTTTGTGAAATATTTATCATTTCATGATTTGAAATTTTAAGTTTAAATAGGTCATTTAATCCTTTAATTAATCCACAAACTAATGCAGATGAAGAACTTATACCTGAACCTAAAGGAAGATTTGAATCAATTATACATTCAAAACCATTTAATTGGTCACCTTTTAATTTTTTTAAGTAATGGATTACACCAAAAATATAGTTTTTCCAATTTGAATTTAATTCTTTCTTTTCTTCATTTAATTCAAATGTTATAATCTCATTATAATGTGTTGAATTTACTTTGCAGATAGAGTTTTTTAAATTTTTCTTAAAGTACAAAAATATTTTTTTATCTATAGAGGCGGGCAATACATTTCCTCCATTATAATCTATGTGTTCACCAATCAGATTTACCCTCCCAGGAGATTCAATTAGAATTTTATAATTAAATTCTTTAATATTTTTCATTTTTTAATTTATATCTAAATTTAGACAATATTATTTTTTAAAATTTATCCTATTTTATAAATGAACACTTTTCTTAAAAATTTATTGATTTTAATTTCAATTCTTTTTTCATGTTCCACCATAAAAAAAAATAAAGATTCAAAGCCTAATATATTATTAATTGTTGCAGATGATCTTGGCTATACAGATCTTGGTTCTTTTGGTAGTGAAATTTCCACACCCAATATTAATTATTTATCAAAAAATGGAGTAACCTTTACTAATTTTCATACCTCTCCTTTATGTGCCCCAACCAGGGCGATGCTTTTATCTGGTGTGAGTAACCATATTGCTGGAATTGGAATTCAAGGTTATAACTCAGATTTATTTGGTTATGAAGGTAAATTAACTAACAGAATTAAAACAATACCTTTAATATTGAAAATGTCAGATTATCATACATTTATATCTGGGAAATGGCATTTGGGAGGAGATGTAGATTCTAATCCTATTAAAAAAGGTTTTGATGAATCATATGTATTACTTCCTGGAGCTGGTAATCATTATTCTAATAGAAAAGTAATTAAAAGTTATCCAGATTCTTCATATTCTGAGAATGGAAAAAAAACAGTATGGAAAAATGGAAACTATTCTACGGATTATTTTACAGATAAGATTATAGAATATATATCTAATAGTAAAGATAAAAATAAGCCTTTTTTCGCTTTTGCTACCTATACTTCTCCTCATTGGCCATTACAAGTTGATGAAGAATTTTCAAAAAAATATGAGGGAATTTATGATTCAGGTTACGATAATTTAAAAGAAAAAAGATTTAATAATTTAAAAAAATTAAATATTATTTCAAGTAAAGCAATTTTACCAAAAAGTCACAAAAGATTAAAGTCTTGGAATGATCTATCCAAATTAGAGAAGAAAATAGAATCAAAAAAAATGGAATTATATGCTGGTATGATAGAAAATCTTGATTTTAATATTGGTAGAATAATTAATTATTTAAAAAAAATAAATGAATATAAAAATACATTAATAGTTTTTATGTCAGATAATGGTGCAGCGGCAGAAGATTTTTATAATAACCCCATTTATGGGAAATATATAAAAGATAATTTTAGTGTTGAATATGATGATATGGGAAATGAAAACTCATTTATATCATTAGGTACTGGCTGGGCTGAAGCAAGCAGTGCACCTTTTAAATATTTTAAAGGTCTTCCTACCCAGGGTGGTATTGTTTCACCTTTAATAATAAGTGGATATGGAGTTAGTAGAAAAGATTATTTTTCTAAAAACTTTGTTACATTATTAGATATAGCTCCTACTTTATATGATTTTGGAGAAATTAATTTAAAAAATAATAACCCTAATTTTCCACTAGAAGGTTATTCTTTAAAAAAGTATTTAAATGGAGAGAGTAATCATATTCATGAAAAAGGATATGTTTTTGGGTTTGAACATAGTGGCTATTCTTTTATAATGAGAGATAATTGGAAACTTGTTAATTATAAAACTCCTTTTAATATTAAAAACTTTAAATTATATAATTTAGAAATTGATCCAATTGAAGAAGTAGATTTGAAAGAAAAAGAAGTTGAAATCTTTAATCAACTTATTAAGGAATGGGAAATTTTTTCCAAGAAAAATAAATTGATATTTCCAACGCCCTACATTGATAATATCAATTAAAAGTTAAAGTCAAAAGAATGATTTTTAAAATAGTTTTTAAAAATTTTTTCAATTTCAGCTACATCATCAGTTAATTGAATCAGATCAATATCTTCTTTGGATATTAATTTATTTTTAAGCAAAGTGTTTTTTATCCAATTAAATAACGGCTCATAATGGTCCTTTCCAAATAAAATTATAGGAAATGGTTTAGATTTATTACATTGAATCAATGTAAGTGCATTGAAAAGTTCATCTAGTGTTCCAAATCCACCTGGCATAATTACAAACCCTTTTGAGTATTTTTGAAAGATCAATTTTCTTATAAAAAAATAATCAAATCGTAAAAGATAATCCTCATCAACATACTTATTTGTATATTGTTCAAAAGGTAGATTAATTCTTAAACCAACGGATGTTCCATCATTTTCTTTAGCACCTTTATTACCAGCTTCCATTATTCCTGGTCCAGCACCTGTAATTACTCCAAAACCTAATTTTGTAAACATTTTTGCAATATCAACTGTCAATTTGTAATATTTATTATTTTCCTTTATCCTAGCTGAACCAAATATTGAAACAGATGGGCCTAATTTTAATAACTTTTCAAAACCACCAACGATTTCTGAATTATATTTTAATATTCTCCATGAATCTTCTGTTTTTTTTGAATTCCATTTTAATTTCATAACGATACATTTTAAAACATTTTTCTATAAAAAACGTTATATTTAAAGTTCAATTAAATAATTTTTTATGAAAAAGTTTAAATTTTATCAATTTTTTTCTATTGTATGCCTATTCTTTTTGATTGTTTCTTGTAATGAGACGAATGATTTATTTGTCTTGGATGGAGAGGATCCAAAAGATTTACAGGTTTTTGAGTTAGATAATGAATATTTAGCTGAAGAAGCTCATGACTACATTGATTTTAATTATCCTTCAATTGGATTAGATAAATCCTATATATTGATTGGTAAAAAGTCCTTTGGTTTTGAGGCTGTGTTATTAAATACGGAAAGTCTTTCTTTTGACGAAGGAGGACAATATAAGTTCAATAGAAAAGAAAAATCATCCAAAGAAAACTTAAAAAATGGTAAAAATGGGAAATGTGATTCTAAATGTAAATCACCTAGAGATAAGGTTGAATGGATTAAACTGTCTGATCTTCCTAATGGTGTTGTTGATTACCTTCATAAAGAGTATTTAGATAGCATGTTTAACGGAAACTATGTATTGGATTCAGTTGCAAAAGCTGGAAAAATTATTGGTTTGAAAGATAAAGATGCTGTTAGTAAATCAACATATTATGTTGTACATGTGAAAGGTTTAAAAGGTATATTATACTTTAATGACAAAGGTGAGTTTCTTAAAATTCACAAACCTAAGTTTAAGAGACATTGTAAAAAATTACGTCATCTAGACTTATTAAAATCAATAAAGTTATATGTCGAAGAAAATCATCCTGATCATTATATTGTTCATGCTAGAAAAGTAAGAACAAAAGATGGAAAGGTATTTTTCTTAGTTAAACTAGTATCATCTGACAAACAGAATTTTGTGGTATTGAAATTTGATAAAGACGGGGTTTTAGTTACTAGTTAATAAATAAACAGTCATAAAAAAAACTCTAACTCATTAGTTAGAGTTTTTTTTTTATTACTTTATGAATTGGAATTGTAAAAATACATGGAAAAGTGCTTCAATAAATACTCTATGGTGTTTAATTGGATGTTCAATTGGTGATTTTGGTACTATTTTATTTTTTCAATATTCTGAGTATGAGTTACCTGTTCACTACATAATGACTCTTGCAATAATAAATGGAATAATAACCTCAATTATTTTAGAAACAATTATTCTTAGCTTTTCTCAACCATTAAAGATAGCATTTAAAACTGCTATTGGTATGTCAATAATTAGCATGATAGGAATGGAGTTTGCAATGAATTTAGTAGATTATCTAATGACTGGTGGTGCTATAATTAATATTTATACTATTTTTCCTATGTTGTTAGCTGGATTTTTTACTCCATTGCCTTATAACTATTACAGGCTTAAGAAATTCAATCAATCCTGTCATTGAATTAATTTATAATCTCTTTAAATTGTATTGCGGTGCCTCCTCCTGCTGCTAAAAATATATCTAATTTTGAATTTTTATTAACCTCTATTGATTTAATGCGATATTCCATTTGATTATTTTTCCAGTTTGTATTTTTTGTATCACTATAAATGGTAGCTAAATAATTTCTATTTTCTTTTAAAAAATCAAGAGAGATCGTAAAATTTCTTTTATTTTCATTTGTAATACTACCTAAGTACCAATCTTCAGAATTTAATTCCTTTCTTGCAATTGTTACATATTCTCCAATTTTACTATTAATTATTTTTTTCTTTTCCCATATAACTGGTACTTGTTTAATGAATTTAAAAGCATCGTAATGACTTTGATAATGTTTTGGTAGGTCTGCAGCCATTTGCATAGGTGAATAATATACCACATATAAAGCTAGTTCCTTTGCCAATGTAGATGGGATTATAGCATTCTCATCTATTACATTTGATCCAGGACTTACATATCTAAAATTATTTAATTTAAAAACACCTGGAGTATAATCCATAGGGCCTGAAAGTAATCTAGTAAATGGAAGTACGGTTGCATGATTTACTCCATTAGAAGAAAATCCATTAAATTCCTGGCCTTTAGCCCCTTCTCTAGAAATATAGTTTGGATATTTTCTTCTAATACCAGTATCTTTAATAGGTTCATGTGTAATAATATTTAATTTATATTTTGCAGCTAGTTGTATAACTTTTCTAAAGTGTCTTATCATATATTGTCCGTGATGCCATTCTTTTACTATTTTTCCATCTTTATTTTTTCTTTTGATGTTTTTACTTACATCGTTTACATAGCCGGTTTTAATATTCTTTATACCATATTTATTATAAAATTTAAAAGCATTTTCAAGTTGAGCTTCATAATTTTCGATTTGACCGCCAGTTTCATGATGCCCAACTAAAAATACATTTCTTTCTTTTCCATATTTATATATTTTATCTATATCAAAATCTGGTTGAGTTTCAGTAAAACTAAACTTTTTACCATCTCCTCTACAACACCATTCTGGATGCCATCCTTTATTCCATCCTTCAACCAACAAACCTTCAAATCCATTTTTAGAAGCAAAATCAATATATTCTAAAACTTTTTTGGTATTAGCTCCATGATTCTTAGATGGCCACCAAGTTGATTCATTGGTTCCTATCATTTCCCACCAAATACCCATATATTTTCCAGGTTTCACCCAAGAAAAATCTTCTAAACTGTCAGGATCTTCATTTAAATTAAGAATCAAATTTGAATTTAATAAATCAGAACTGTTATTAGATATTTGAATAGTTCTCCATGGGGATATAATTTTTTCATTTGCTTTTACTTTAATTCCATCTGACCAAGGATATAATTCTGCTTCAATAAGTCCTTTACCACGAGGAGCAAGGGTCATACTAGAATAATCATTAAGATTTGCTTCGTGAATACTTATAAGAATACCATTTTCTTTTTTAATGGTTAAAGGAGTATGAGCTGCATCTATTCCAATAGAATCATATCCAATGTCTTCGACCATTTTTGAATATGTGTTTTTTGAAATATCATCAATTGCTGTTTTAGCATATAAAAATTCATATCTTCTATATGAAAATGCAGGAATCCACCAGGCAGTATCTTTTTTTGAAAGTTTAAATTCAGTTTTTTCATCTAATATATTGTAATTATTAATACTTTCTTGA
>MDSZ01026154.1_pt1 | contig 15566 bp, 15 predicted proteins | sample 811201 | NCBI WGS metagenome assembly MDSZ01 (sample SAMN05326647, study PRJNA326480) | marine metagenome | isolation source: seawater | place: Indian Ocean: North | collected 2010
AAGTTTGAAATTTTACAAAGTCAGCACCTGCATCGACAGCAACATCAATTAATTGTTTTGCCATTTTAATTGAACCGTTGTGATTGACGCCAGCTTCAGCAATAATTAAAATGCTCATTTAAATCGATTACCCATTTTAATTTTAGCATCACAACTCCATTCTATAAGTAATTCAAAAGCTCTATGACTCCATGGTCCATCAGCAAAATATCCGATTTTCATTTTATCCATTTAATTTACTAACAATTTTATTAAGGTTTTCATTTGAAAGATTTGATGACGAGGGCAAACATAAACTTTTATTAAAAAGTTCCTCTGCTTTTTCAATTTTATAACTTTGGAATTTTCTATAAGGCTTTTGCAGATGGTTTAAAGCCCAAACTGGTCTTGTTTGAATATTGTTTTCTTCAAGTCTACTCATTAGCTGTTCCGGCGTTTCCCCAAAGATTCCCGTATTAACTTGTAACAAATTCAGCCAATGATTATTTCGTGCATACTTTGGCCCTTCATCTAAAGAAAGCCCATCAAGATTTTCTATTCCTTTAATATAACTTTTGTGAATTTGTTGCTTTCGCTTTAATATATCTGGTAATTGCTCTAGTTGAGCCACACCAAGTGCTGCCTGGATATTAGTAAGACGAAAATTATAACCTACTTCATTATGAATGTATCGTACTGGATCATCTTTAGCCTGTGTAGTGAGATATTTTGCCCTTATAGCATAATTAGAATCGTCCGTTAAAATCATTCCACCACCACCGGTTGTTATTATCTTATTTCCATTGAAAGATAGGCATCCAATTTTCCCAACTGTTCCTGTATGTTTCCCTGAATTTTCACCATCATTATAAATGGTGCCAAGGCTTTCGCTGGCATCTTCAACCACAGCAATATTTCTTTCCTGGCAAAGTGGCATCAGCTCATCCAGCCAGTCGGCATTCCCCCATACATGGACAGGAATAATTGCTGTAATTTTATTATTCGTCTTTTTATTGTAAGTAAATCCATTTTTAAAAACTGTTTCTTCATTAATAAACTGTATCGTTTTCTCTGCATCAATATTATAATACTCATCTGAATCCATAAAAATGGGACTGGCGCCGCTGTAGGCAACTGCATTTACCGGCGCAATAAAGGTTAAGGTAGGTACAATAACATCATCTCCTGCTTCTACACCAACTAATCGCAAACTTACTTGTAAAGCAGATGTACCATTTACACATGCGACTGCATATTTAGAGGCAGTATATTCTGCAATCTTCTGCTCAAATAAATCCACATATTTCCCTGCAGAAGACACCCATTCTGTGTCTAGGCATTCTTTCACATATTGCCATTCATTACCTTTAAATGATGGAACAGATAATGGTATTCTAGACATTATATTTATCAAACTTAAAATAATTCAAATTTTCAGGTTTTTTCATCCATTCAACAACTTCACCAACACCCTCCTCGAGAGTATATTTTGGTTTCCATGATGTATGCTTTAATAATTTTGCGTTTTCACAAAAAAGTCTTTCCACTTCGCTATTCTTAGGACGGATTCTTTCATCTGTAGATTTAATAGTCAAGTCTACATTCATTAAATCCGCTATTAATTTAGCTAAATCACCAATTGAAATTTCTGCTTTCATTCCTATGTTGGTCACTTCACCAAATAAAGAATCAGATTTGCAAATTTCTTCAAAGCCAGCACAAGTATCCTTTACAAAAGTTAAATCTCTTGTTGGAGATAGGTTCCCTAACGCAATTTCAGTTTTCCCATTGAGTAATTGAGAAATGATGGTTGGAATAATTGCCCTAGCTGATTGTCTTGGCCCGTAAGTATTAAAGGGCCTAACTATCTTTACTGGTAGTTCAAATGATTTATAATAACTAATGGCTAATTGATCTGCCGCAATTTTAGATGCTGAATAGGGGGATTGCCCAACCAATGGATGGTTTTCATCAATGGGAACGTATTGCGCCGTCCCGTATGTTTCACTTGTAGATGTAATCAATACTTGTTCGATATTAAGATTTTTTGCGGCTTCCAATACATTGTATGTGCCCTCCATATTCGTTCTAATGTATGCCAATGGTGAAATATAGGAATATGGAATACCTATCAATGCTGCAAGATGAAATACAGCAGAACAACCCTGCATAGCTTTTGAAACAGAATCGTAATCGCGTACATCACCTAGGACAAATTCCATATCATTTTTATAGTCTGAATCCTCCAACCAGCCCCAGTTATTGTTTGAATTATAGCGGTCAAAGGCAACCACATCAAACCCTTTTTGAACCATATTTTCAGCAAGGTGAGAACCTATGAAGCCGGTGGCTCCAGTGATTAAAACAGTCATGGATTTCTCATGCTCTGGTTATTGGCATACGGCTGATTTTTTTCGGCATGTTTCTGTTTCAATGTTTCAATAGCGTGTGGATTAATGACTGATGCAATTCGGCTGATGTCTTGAGTAATGGCAATTTGCATTATCTGTTTTTCAAAATCGACTCCAACAGTGTTGCCGTGAGTTCACTTTGGTAGCTAATTTTGTCTGCACAGCCAGCCCATAGACACGCTTTAAAACCCTTCGTTTTCATCGATTTTCAATTAATGTTGACCAAAACACAACCGGATGATGTTTGTTTGATTGGACTTAATGAAACTGATTTGGAGAAAAATCAAATTTAACAATAACTGATTTCATGTTTTGCCAATCAGAGTTGGCTTGAACATCTGACCAAGGAAAGCCTGGTGCTTTGCGATAGGTGTTAATAGATTGTTTTTGACGATTTAGAGGGGAATATAGAATAGTTCGTCTCCACTCTAACAGCACATTTGGAATCATTTTACTCAATGTATCTTTCCAGCTTAACTGAACTTTAGAGGATTCTGCTATACCATCAAGATATGCCTCAAAAGCCTGTTCAAAGACTTCATTACCTACATCTATATTTTCACCAGTTACCTTTGAAAATTCTTTTGAAAATAATTCTTTGTGGAATTTCGCCTCGTTGCTTAGCAAATATGACTTCCACCCATCTACGCCCCATATCACGGATGAATTGCTATCACCATTGCTATCACTTGAGTACAATGTATATTGATACCTATCACGAGCCATCCAAAACAAGGGAAGTATTTTGTGCTTCCCATAAATCATTCCAACAAGTGCGGTACTCAGTTCAGCATGTATTAAGGATTTCAGGTGACTCGCCAAATACAAGCTTTTTTGAAGAACCGGGGTTCGGTGCAACGAATAAAAATGCTGGGCATAAGGATTGAAAGCACTTATAATACGTTCACTTGGAATATCCGAGTTGTTATGATGTCCTATATCGTTAGCATATAGGGTCGTGGAATAAACGTCGTTTCCACTCTTCGTGAATTCAATATAGTGCCCTTGAACAGAGACATAGTCCTGATTCTCTTCCAAGAATTCAATTCCCCCTTGCATCCCTGAATGGGAGAGAAAGTCATCATCCGCAGAGATACAGCAATATGGTGTTTTAACGAAACTTAATGCTGCACTTATTTTTTGCGAAAACCCCTTTTCTGGGGTATGATAATAAAGAATATTATTTGAGGGGGGCAACCTAAGGGGCGAAGGGCTAGAGTCACAAACAATGATCTGTACATCCCATTTATCATAATAACTCAACGCACGATTAATAATCAATCGTTTATGAGAAGGTATAACAATGGTTAGTTTTTCTTTAAAATCTGGAGTCATTCAAAAATCAGCTTTTAAAAAATACAGCCTGTCCTGTTGGAAGAGGCAAAAGAATCCCTGGTTTATTCTTGAAAAAAGCATCCACACTTTTTTTTGTATCTGGATAACCCGCATAATCATCAAATAATATTACCCCATTTTTTTGAAGCCTATCAAAAAAGTATTCTAATGCTGCATAGGTTGGTAGCGATGAGTTCAAATCTATGTGCAACCAAATTATTTTTTCCGGGTTTGTTGCTAAGGAAAAAGATTCCGGAATAAAACCCTCATTAAAAACCACTTTGTCGCCAAATTGGATTAAGTTTTTCTGCGTATTTGTAACGGATAAATAATTATACCTATTAGTATTGTGTTTCTCCTCATCCGTAAGTCTTTCTTCTTTCATACCTTCCCAAGAGTCATAAAGAAAACATTTAAATTTATCCTTATCCTGAGCCATTAGAGATTTCATTGCGAAGTAGGCTGTAAGCCCATCGGCGACACCACACTCCACAATATTCAATTGATCATCTTGCGCAGATCGAGCAGCAAATGCAGACGTCCAAAAAACAATATAGTGCCTCCACATAAGACCTGATACCACTTTAACAATATCTTTCTCAATTCCTTCATTTCTAAATTGAGATAAATCCATTGCGCCAGATCTAATTCGATCAACCAATTCATGATGTGTCCCATGAAAATCACATGCAATTCCATCTCCTCCTTCATGCCAAGGTGGAAAACTATTGGTTGTCATTCCCCACCCTGAGAAGGGAGGTTTGTAAATAGGAGTTACCTCTCTACCCAAGAGGTTGTTAACCTTGGCCCAAACTTTATATGAGGAAGGAAATAGCTGATAAGAAAAATCACGAATTTTTGTTCTGATTGTCATTTTTTCTCCTTGATATGAGATGTATTATTCATGCGATTCAAATAAAGACTTTATCTTGGAAGACTCACCCCAAAATGCCATCGGTTCATAATCTGGATACGGATAATACCCTAGATTGAGCTCAATGTTCCAGTTGTTTCTGCGTATCCATGCTTCAACCAAGCTCCGGACTGATAAGGGTTTTCCAGAACAAAGATTAATCACTCCGATATCTTGTTGTTTTAAGGCCAGTGCAACGAGCTGTCTTGCAACCTTGGAAACATGAAGGTAGTCACGCAACTGTTCACCGCCTGACATATTGAATTCCGCTTTACCCTGCTCAACGGCACTCTTTAGTTGCGGCCACAAAGAATTAGAGGGTTGACCATCACCATACATGTAAAAAAGTCGCGCCCAGGTGAGTTTGAACTGGTGTGCCGCTTTTAGGCATTCCAGTTGCTGCCGTAAAGTATTTTTGGCAAGCCCGTATGGATTATCTGGTCGAGTTTCATCCTCTTCTGATAGAGATCCGGATTGCATGCCGTATTCAAAACAAGTTCCAGTTACAACCAAGGACTTAAGGCCTTGCGAAAGCACCTGCTTGAGAAAAGTATATTGGGAAGGCAATTCTGTTTCAACATGATGTTGTGATTGATAATTGGGCAACCCTTGCCAAGCGAGGTGTATCAACACATCCGGGCGATTCATCAAATTAAAAACATTTACTGGCGGTTTGCCAATATCAAACTGAACCCAGCAGCCATTATCAAGTAATGGTAACTTGCGATCAGATTCGCGAGAAATGGCCATTATTTCTACTGGATGATTTGCCAGCTCCGAAAGAACATACCTTCCAATAAATCCGCTTGCTCCCGTCACTGCAACCTTAATCATTACCATGATCCTACGATGTTAGTAATCACAAGGAACTCATGATGCATTTCATGATATATTCAGATCAGGGACGGCGGTTACAAATTTTCCACCCCATTCTTGAATGTATTTAAGTTGAATCATTATTTCTGATTTTAAATTCCAAGGTAACACAACAATATAATCTGGCTTCATATCTTTCAAGTGCTTCTCATCAACGATGGGAATCCGACTGCCTGGCATGTATTTCCCTTGCTTTGCAGGATTGCGATCTACAACAAAGGAGATTAAATCGGAATGGATGCCAGCATAATTTATCAATGTATTACCTTTCGCGGCAGCACCATATGCCGCAACAGTTTTTCCTTCCTGTTTTGCCTCAAGGAGAAAATATAAAAAATCATTTTTTACTTTCTCTGCAGCCTTCTGAAAACCATCATAAAAACTCATATGCCTCATCCCCGAATCCTCTTCCGCCTTCAATAGCTCAGAAACATGCTCGCTGACAATATGTTTTCCTGAATCGGATTTTTGTGCAAATACACGAAGGCTTCCACCGTGCGTTCCTATTTTTTTCACATCAAAAACATCAAGACCGTTAGATTTAAGAATTTCTAGTGTGGTGGTAAAGGATAAATAAGAAAAATGCTCGTGATAAATTGTATCAAACTGACCTCCCTTTATAAGAAGCAACAAATGAGGAAACTCAAACGTAGCCACACCTTGTGGCTTTAGCAGGGATGCGAAAGCGGATACGAAATCATTGATGTCCGGAACATGTGCCAATACGTTATTAGCAATCATTAAATCGGCTTTTCCCCTTTCTTTGGCGGTTCGCTTTGCTAAAGAGGTTCCAAAAAACTCCTCAATTGTTTCAATACCTTTCAATCGAGAGGCGGATGCCGTACTTGCAGTTGGCTCAATTCCCAAACAGGGAATCCCCGCACTTTTGATATATTGTAGCAGGTAACCATCATTGGAGGCCACCTCAACCACAAAGCTTTTATCGGTTAGATCAAAACGACCAATCGCTTCGCTTACATATTTTTGTGAATGTGCCAGCCATTCATCAGAAAAAGAACTGAAGTAAGCGTATTCTTCATTAAATAGCTCCGCCGCTCTTGAATATGCTTCAGCCTGAACAAGCCAGCAATGCTCGCAAATCAAAACTTTTAAAGGAAACCATTTCTCAGGCCGTCGTATAGTTAGCGCAGTAAGGTATGCATTCGATGGCGGAGCAGAACCGAGGTCGATCAAAACCTTTGATACATCTTCATTACAATGTCGGCATTTCATAGCTTCAATCCTTTAAAATCTGGTAGTAACATTGGGTGGGTTCTATCACGTTCAGACATTTCCACAATTGCCTGAGGCCAGCGAATGGAGAGCATCGGATCCTGAGGATTGATTGCGCCTTCATAAGTCGGCTGGTATTCGACCGTGTGAAAATACAACATTTCACAGTGGTCTATCATCGTTTGGAACCCATGTGCAAAACCCTTTGGAATAAACAATGAAGCATGATTCTCTGCACTCAAAACCTCTGCATGCCATTGAAGAAAGGTGGGCGATCCTCGGCGTAAATCCACAGCAACATCAAAGACTTTACCACGCAAACAGGTTACAAACTTGGCTTCACTATAAGGTGAGCGCTGGAAATGCATGCCACGGACGGCACCCTTATTAACGGTGAGCGAATGATTAATATGAACAATATTATCACCGTGGGTGATTGACATAAAATCATTTAAACTAAAAAGTCGCTCAAAATAACCTCGTTGATCAGCAATGGGATTGCGATGAATAATCTTTAACCCTTCCAGTTTTGTATCTATAATATTAAACTGATCGCTCATGGTTGCTTCCTTATCACTCCACAAGAATAAATGCAGGCCTGATAACTTGGAGTCGTCATCCCAACCCACTCTTTTTGGCCATCTCAAGGAAGGAAGGGCTATGCTCAAGGAGATGTTTATAAGTACCTTGAGCCACAATTTTACCATGTTCCAGTTGTACGATCATATCGCAACCACTGATTGTGCTGAGCCGGTGGGCAATGATAAGTATGGTTAAATCCTTATCTAACTCCTTAATGGAATCCATCACCGCCTGTTCCGTGATATTGTCTAGGGCACTGGTGGCTTCGTCGAAGACCAGAACCTCGGCATACCCATAAAGTGCACGAGCAATACCGATACGCTGGCACTGTCCACCTGAAAGACGAATGCCCCGCTCACCAACCAAAGCGTTATATCCTGCCGGGTTGCTTTCGATAAATTCGGCAATATTAGCCTGTCGCGCTGCTTGCCGGACCCGATCCATATCAATATCATCAATGGATTCACCAAAGGCTATATTTTCCGCAAAGGTGTTGTCAGTCAAAAAAATACTTTGTGGTACATGGCTAATGATGCGTTGCCAGGCCCGCAAGCGATCGCCATGCAAGGATAATCCATCCACCATAATTCGACCCGATGTTGGCAGCAACAAACCCATGAATAAATCAAGAATAGTAGTTTTACCGCTGCCTGTACTGCCAACAAAACCGACCTTGGCACCATGTGGAATCGTCAAGTCCAGCCCGTCAAGGACCAGAGGACCTTCGTGGATGTATTGAAATTTCACAGACTCAAACCGAACATCTTTTTGAAACTTCAAGGGAGAAGGAGATGCAAACGCCTCTTCCGGCAGGGGTAGATCAAGAAGTTGCAACGCATCCTCAATAGAGGCTCGGCTACCAGCCATGCTTGACCAAGCTCTGAATATTTGCTGCAGGGCTGGTAGCAAGCGTTGTGCCCCTAAGGCCAACACACCCAGAATCGGTATTACTGCTGCCGCTTCCCCACTTTGCCGAGCAAGGACAAAGGCCATAACAGCAATCAAGACAATTCCTAAAGATTCAATAGCATAACGGGGACTATCAGCAATAAAATAATTATTCCCCATTGATATTCGCCATGGCAGGTCAGCACGGCGGTATATTCCATTGTATACCTGTTGTTGTCCACCAAGAAGAACATCACGAATTGCGCCAAGACCCTCCATGATGGCCTTCACTCGAAATGGCTGTAACTGCGCAATTTTATTACTGTTCCTCTGCAATTCTCTACGAGTCAGCCAAATGATCAGCCCATAGATGATCCCAAAACTCAGAGAAACTGAGATGGTAACCGATGGATCAACTACGAATAAAACCACAAAAATGAATACTGCTAGCACCAACGAACTCAGAAAAGTCAGTATTTGAATCAAAAGTGAGAGTAATTGCTCTACTTTCGCCACCCCGCTTATTACTTCGCTACTATTATGTTCCAAATGGGTTTTATAGGGCTGATAAAGTGTATAAAGGAAGGCTGCACTACTAAGTTCATGGCCAGCCAAATAAGAAAACCTCTGAGTAGCCCACATTTGCAGAAGACGAACGGCCCCTGCCAACAAGGCTGTCAAGACAAAAATCACGGTGACGGGCAAGAGCAACTGGTCGGCTGTTGTAATACCAAATAATGGAGCTAGTTCTGCGACCATGGGGTACTGATATACCCGCTCTGGTAATGTAATAACCCCAAGAAAAGGCAAAACCGACCCCAGGCTTATCACCTCCGCAAATGCACAGATAAACATCAATGCCAGCAACATGCAGAATTGATACTTCCGGCGCCTACCTAAATGGCTCCAGAGACGCTGTATGAGCATCAACAAAGAATCAGATTGAGTAGTTAGTTAATTTCAAAATATATTTCTAAGAGCAATGAAGCATAAAACTGAAAGAGACCCATATTGAAGTAAAAAGGATTCAGTTTTAATCCTGTGACTATATTTCCGTTTCTAAAAAAAGCTCTATAAACACTTTTATTTGAAGGTTTTTTTATATTAATCTATGTTAATTGTCTCTTGTCCTTTGACTTTTAAGAGAAGATATTATGTATGTGGTTGAGTCGAGTACTACCATAACTCTACCTTTTTTGTAAATAGTTCCGTCATTTGATTCTATTCCCTTTTTGATCTACCTCTCCCACAATGCGGCCGGGGTTACCCACAACCAGAGCATAAGCAGGGACATCCTTGGTTACAACAGCACCAGAACCAATCATGGCATATTCAGCGATCGTAACGCCACAAATGATTGTTGCATTGGCTCCTATACTTGCTGATCTCTTGACCAATGTTTTTGCATAATGTTTACTTCCTTTTTGTGGAAATTCGGACCTGGGAACTTTAATATTTGTGAATACCATTGATGGACCACAAAATACAAAATCTTCCAGTTCAACGCCTTCATAGATTGAAACATTATTTTGAATTTTTACACAATTACCTATTTTAACATTATTTCCAATATTTACATTTTGTCCTAAAGAACAATTCTCACCAATAGTTGCCCCTGACTGAACATGAGAAAAGTGCCAGATTTTTGTATTGTCTCCAATAAACACATCACTATCTACATAGGATGATTCATGTACAAAATATTTATTATTTATTTTCATTATTTTCTAGTTGCTCACTTGCTTCAATTAATATTTTCATTACTTCCAATGCATGTTGCCCATTTGCCACCTTTGGAATTTTATTATTTAAATGATTTGAAAAATAGAGTAATTCTTCTGTCAAAGCCATTTTCTTTTCATATTCAATCAAGGTCACTGGGCCATCTATTTTCTCAGGAATACCTTGCGCCATATTAAATTTTTTCGCATACAATTTGAGGGGCTTCCCTTCCGATGAATCTTCAAAAGTAATCATAGCTTCCGATCCAATTACCACCAAACGATGCTCCTTAAATGGATGAAGCCAACTCACAAAAATATGACCTTCCACTCCATTCGGATATATGAGTTGAGTCAGAGTAGAATCATAAATATTATCTTGCAAAATCGCACTTCCTTTGGAAAAAACCTTTTCCGGAAATAAGTCTGTAAGATACTGAAAAATAGAAATATCATGAGGGGCTAAACTCCAGAACACGTTTTCTTCCGTCCTAACTTGCCCCAGATTCAAACGATTACTATATATATATTGAAGTCTACCAATTTTATTTTCGTCTATAAGATTTTTGATTTTCTTAATAGCAGGATGAAACAAAAGAACATGCCCTACCATCAAATTAATGTTATTTTTCTCAGAAAGTCGGACAAGCTCTTCTGCATGATCATTTTGGAGCGTAAAGGGTTTTTCCACCAAAACATGTTTGCCTGCTTCAATGATTTTCTTCGCTAACGGATAGTGGGTTTCAGCAGGGGTTGCTACCGTAAAACCTAAAAGACTTTTTTCTTGGAGCGCCTCATTTAACGATGAAAATCCTTTTACATCAGGATATTGTTCTGCAAAACGATTGAGTGTTTCTGGGCTAGATTCAACAATACCACCCAAGCAGCCAAATTCATAAAGAGTACGGATATGATTATTGCCCCAATACCCCGCACCAATAACGCAAACTGATTTGTTAAACATTAGGCTTTGATAATTTTTTCTGTTTTATGAAATCGTCCACGCGTATCAATAATCATTTTAGATTTCTTCTCAATTAAATCATAATCAAAATCATCATGATCTGTGGCAAGCAAAACCAAGTCCATAGATTGCAAAATATCCGCTGTTAACTCTTTTGAGTTAAGCTCAATTTGGTGCTTACGCGTATTAGGAATCGATTTAAAATAAGGATCACAATAATCAACAAGCGCTCCTTTATCAATCAATATATCAATCAACTCTAAAGAAGGTGATTCTCTTAAATCATCTATATTTTTCTTATAAGACAACCCCAAAACCAGGATATGACTATTTTTAATAGATTTCCCAACTGAATTTAAAGATTCACTTACCTTTTGAATCACATAATGGGGCATAGCTGTATTAATTTCTCCTGCCAACTCAATAAATCGTGTATTCATACCCATTTCTTTTGCCTTCCAGGTGAGATAAAATGGATCAATGGGAATACAATGTCCGCCCAGTCCAGGACCCGGGTAATAGGGTATAAACCCAAAAGGTTTTGTGGCAGCCGCTTGAATCACTTCATAAATATCAATATTCATCTTATCGACCACCATTTTTAGTTCATTCACCAAACCAATATTCACTGCCCGGTGGATGTTTTCCAATATCTTTGTCATTTCTGCCACTTGGGTCGAAGATACTGGAACCGTCTGATCGACAATTTGGTCATAAAGCAATGTGACCACTTCTAAACAATCGGGGGTGTGTCCACTCACCACTTTTGGAATAGTTTGGGTAGTAAAGTTTTTATTACCTGGGTCTTCTCTTTCAGGTGAATAGCCAACATAGAAATTATCACCCATTTTAAAACCAAGTTCTTCAATAATGGGGACAATCTCTTCTTCTGTGGTTCCTGGATAAGTCGTGCTTTCTAAAATGAGAGCTTGCTCTCTTTGTAAATAATTTTTCACCAAATCTAACGTGCCTTTCACATAACTTAAATCTGGTTCATTATGCACGCCCAAAGGGGTTGGAACACAAATAATAATCACATCCACATCAGATATTTTTTCGAAATCTGTGGTAGCAATAAATCCTTGCTCCACCATGCTAGATATTGCATTTTCTTTGATATGTTTAATATATGGTTTTTGGGCATTAAGCAGGTTGACTTTGCTCTCATCAATATCAAAACCAACAACTTTAAAGCCGACATCCGAAAAGCGAATCGCCAATGGAAGGCCGACATAGCCTAGTCCGATGATACCGATTGTTGCTTGATAATTTTGAATTTTATGTTTTAAAGGATTCATAGTTTTAGTAATTAAAAGTTATTTTTTAAAGGAGCCCAAAGAATAGAGACTTAAGATCATTAAAACTTCCACCTTCTGGTCGAATCCTTCAGAGATATAGGAAGGTATAGAGACAGAAGATATTTGGTTTTTATCTCGCAATCCAAAATCTTTACAACTTTTCAATGATTTGTAAATATTATCAGAAAGCCTTATGCTTTCTTTCCAAACAATTAAATTTTCGAACTTTTGTATTTTATTCATTTTCCCTTTCCCGCCTTCTCTTTCCAGCATCCATTGGCTTACTTTGATTTTCCGGGTAAGAGTTCAAAAATATTTTTCAAAACTAAAGTCATAGCTTTAGACATTTTGTCCTTATCTTCTTTTTCACTGTTTGCTGCAAATTCTAGAAAAAAAGCAATTACCAACCCAAGTCCAATTCCAATTATTCCAGTTATAATAACCATGAGTCTTTTATTTGGCTTAGATCGCTGTAAAGGAACTTCCGGTGGATCTAAAACAACCACATAGTCCGATTCTTTTACTTCTTCAATTTTGGTGGTTTCCAATTGCTGTTTCAAAGTTGTAAAAACACCTGTCAATACGGTGACTTCTCGACTAAGTCTTTGTTGTTCTAGCTGAAGTGCCGGTGAATTATCAATACGTCGGTTTCTATCCATGAAGACCTTAAGATCTTCTTCAGCAGCCATCAATTCCTTTTTTATAGCTATAGTTCGTTCTTCAATAAATTGTTTCGTATCACTAGTTTTAGCTTTGTTATACTTTCGTTGATGTGTATCTAATTCTTCAATGAGCGCTTGGTTGACTTCTGCCGCAAAAGTTGGCTCTGATGCATTAATACTTAATGTCAAAATGGCTGTTTTAATATTTTCAGAAATATTAATCATCCCTAAAAATTTATTAACAGCCATAATCTCTAAAGTATCTAAACCTATTTGAGGATCATCATTCCCATAAGTCAAAATCTGCAATAGTGGTTTCTGAGGGCCAAATTTGTTTGTATCAAACTTGCGCTTCAACATGGATCTAGCCAAAGTTCGGCTTTTGATAATTTCAGGATAAACCCATTTTGGTTCGGATTGACCTGTGGGCATTGCAATGCCAAATTGTGCAGCCAAGCCCGCAGCTTGGGACGTACCACTTCCACTGGACGAAGACATGATTTTAGCGGTAGATGTAAAAACTGGTTTTGTAAAAAACAAAACGTAAATAATCGCTAAAACACAAAAAATCGTTGGCGTAATAATAATAACCTTTACCTGACGCGCCAGGGCAAGCATTATATCCGCTAAAGAAATTGTATCTTCTTCAAAATAATAAGGCTGTTGGAATTCCGGTTTGTTCATTCAATTATCAATTATAAAATTTTCAGTATACAATTAGATAAGGCTCCGCCCCGTGACTCACATATATTGCAAGCCAAAAATCTATTAAAAACATTAAATACAAAGTGCACCAAGTGCACTACCCTATGATCTAATGTATTGCTAATCTTTGGTAATAGGAGCGCCCCAAATCAAAAGGGCACGATCCATATTCAGTCGATCCCAAAGAGAGTGTAGTTCTTTTTTTGTAACCACCATAGGCCGAATCTTTCTAGCAATATCCTTTCCACGTCTTTCAGCAATACGATTCAATTCCATTTTATTAATTTTTCCAATTAAAATAATATCAATTAATCCGGAATCAATCCCTCTTGCATAATCACCCACCAAATAAGCCGTTTTAACATCTCCAAGCTTTATAATAAGTGTTTCTACCAATTTATCAACGCCTGCATATTTTCGGACTAGGGCCTTAAGTTCATTGAAAAGAGAATGCTCCTTATTCGCATGGTACTCTATGGTTCGACCTACATTTTTAGCAGATATAATTTTTGCTTCGGAAAGACGATTCAGTTCTACACGAACGCTATTGGTGGATTCATCAAATTCTGAAGCCAATTCCCGAAGGTAGGCACGAGTGCCAGGGTTCAGGAAAAACTTCATTAAAAGCTTAACCCGAGTTTTTGATGTTATTAATGTATCTAGCATTATTAAACCGATTACGAGTTATAATTTTACTCTTATTAGGTTTGAATGCAAACTTTTTAATGATTATCCGTTGACTGCTAAAAACACTAAAGTAATCGCTTGAGCTAGATTAGCTATGATTCCGGTCAGCTCTTTGGCATATTCAGTCCGATTAAATGGCTCTTCTTCCTTTTGCTTTCCAACAGTTATAATGGAACCATCATAAACTTTTGCATTATTAAACCAACGTCTATATTTTTTTGAAAGTCCATTAGGATATTGAATGTAGACATCCTTCTTTTCAGCATCTGGTGAGTAACCACCCGCCATTGAGATGATATCACTTATGCGCTTGCCTGGATAGAATTTATAAAAACCTGGTGCATTTACCTCACCCAGTATTTGTATAATATTAGGGCGTAATGCAATATTAATCTCATCGTTTCCACGTACCTCTATGTTCAACTTTGATTTGGGGCGTTTTATGATTTTTTCAATATCCAATTGCACTTTACGGCCTGCCCTGGTAAATGTAGAGCCAAAGGAATAAGCATTGGACCGTAACCCTCCTGCCCTTTCAATAATATCTGTTATTTTTTCATCAGATGACAAAATTGCATACTGTCCTGGGTATAAAACTTCGCCTTTTATAGTAACTTGTTTTTGGCCACTGAAATAGGGGTCAGGCCGAACCCAAACCAAATCGTAGGGACTTAACAGAAAAGAAGAAGACGCAGTCTCTAATCCTATTTTTGAACCTTCATAAGAACTTGGAGAGGATAAGCTGAATTTTTCATCTAAATTGAAGGTCATAACCTTTGCATATTCATCCATATCTTCATTTAATGGATCTATTCGAGCCACCTCTACCTTATACCTATATACATTATCATTTAGCCCCCCAGCCTCCAAAATCAAGTCTGTTAAATTCATGCCTCTTTTAAGTTTATAGGTACCAGGTTTGCGAACGATACCATTAATTGATACAGGGGGAACTGTATTGAAAACGGTCTCAGAAAAGACCCTGATTTCATCTCCGGGCAAAAGAATAATATTTTGTTTATTTCTTTTATCTGACAATACACTATCCAAATTAAATGGAATAATGAATTGGGTAATTTGGTCGCTGTCAAAACGCACCAAATCTGCCCGCTTTAGAAATGTTTGGGACTTAAATAAGGGGTCATCAAAACCACCAGCCTTGAATAAAATATCGTAAATACGCATATTCTTTTCAAAGAGCTCATATCGACCTGGACGCTTTACATGACCACTAATAGAGACGTAACGAACTGCACCCTCAATTTCTTCAACACTATAAACTCGAACTGCATCATCCGTACGGAGGAGCGTA
>MDSZ01169786.1_pt1 | contig 15566 bp, 15 predicted proteins | sample 811201 | NCBI WGS metagenome assembly MDSZ01 (sample SAMN05326647, study PRJNA326480) | marine metagenome | isolation source: seawater | place: Indian Ocean: North | collected 2010
ATGCTGATGAAGGATCGCCTCTATAATCATTACCTACTTTATCAATTTCATCTAATAAAAAAAGAGGATTTTTTGTTCCTGCCTTTTTCATCATTTGAATTATTTTACCAGGCAAAGAACCAATGTAGGTTCTTCTATGACCTCTAATTTCTGCTTCATCTCTTATGCCTCCAAGAGAAATTCTAATAAATTTTCTATTTGTTGCTTTTGCTATTGATTTTCCTAGCGAAGTTTTTCCTACACCTGGTGGCCCAACTAAACATAAAATTGGTCCTTTCATTTTTTGTATTCTTTTTTGGACTGCTAAAAATTCAATAATTCTCTCCTTAACTTTCTCTAGTCCATAGTGATCTTCATCTAAAATTTTTTGAGCGTTCTTTAAGTCAGTATTTATTTTTGATTTATTTGACCAAGGTAGTTCAGTCATCCAATCAAGATAGTTCCTGACTACAGTGGCTTCGGCTGACATTGGGCTCATTGATTTTAATTTTTTTAACTCTGATAAACATTTTTCTTTTGCTAATTTTGGCATTTTTGCATTAGCGATGGCTTTTGAGATATTAGATAGCTCATCTTTTCCTTCATCAATTTCTCCCAGCTCTTTTTGAATTGCTTTTAATTGTTCGTTTAAATAATACTCTCTTTGAGTTTTTTCCATTTGATTTTTAACTCTACCTCTAATTTTTTTCTCAACAGATAAAACACTTGTTTCTTTTTCAATATAAGAGTGAATTTTTTCTAACCTCTTTTTTAGATCAGTCATTTCCAATAATTCTTGTTTTTCAAAAATTTGTATTCCTAAATTTGAAGATAGGTTGTTTGCTATTTGAGAGGCATCTTTTAAATTTTTTAAATTAGATAATCCTTCATTAAAATCTCTTTTTGTTAAAATTAATAATTTTTCGTATTTTTTTACTAAACTTGACGCAAATAATTCAAGATCTTTAGAAGTATTAGTGTCTTCAACAATTTCTGCTTCACATTTAAGAAATTTATCATCTTCATTATTGTATTTTAAAATTTTAACTCTTTTTTCTCCCTCTACTAATACTTTTACAGTCCCATCAGGTAACTTTAAAAGTTGCAAAACTTTACTTAAACATCCATATCCATATAAATCTTTTGAGTCTGGATCGTCATCTTCTGAATTTTTTTGAGTTACTAAAACTATAGACTTATCAGACTTCATCACTTCTTGAAGAGCTTTAATTGACTTCTCTCTACCTACAAACAAAGGAATTACCATTGAAGGAAATATTACAATGTCTCTGAGTGGAAGAAGAGGTTTTATATAAGAAGCTTTCATAATAGATTTATATGGCAACTAATATACTAATTTCAAGAAACAAATCAAACTTATGCAACAGATGTTGATTGTTTTTTACCGTATGTGATAATAGGCTCTGTGACACCTTTCACCGCTGACTTATCAATTGTCACTTTTATAACATCTTCCATGTCAGGTAACTCGAACATTGTTTTTAAAAGGATGTTTTCTAGTATCGATCTAAGACCTCTAGCGCCTGTTTTTTTCGAAATAGCCTTTTTAGCAATTTCTGATATTGCCTCAGATTTAAATTCAAGTTCAACATTTTCAAATTCAAAAAGTCTCTGATATTGTTTTATTAATGAGTTTTTTGGCTCTTGTAAAATTTTAATTAATGATTTTTCATCTAGATCGTCTAAGGTAGCAATTATTGGCATTCTACCAATAAATTCAGGGATCAAACCGTACTTAATTAAATCTTCTGGCTCAAGCTGTTTCATAGTTTCAGACAAAGGCTGTTCTTTATAATTTTTTACTTTTGCTCCAAAACCAATAGAGGTTCCTTTACCTCTTCTGTCTATTAATTTGTCAAGACCAGCAAAGGCTCCTCCGCAAATAAATAAAATATTAGTTGTGTCAACCTGTAAAAATTCTTGTTGAGGGTGTTTCCTCCCACCTTGGGGTGGTACGCTTGCGATAGTCCCTTCCATTATTTTTAATAATGCCTGTTGCACACCTTCACCTGAGACGTCTCTAGTTATTGAAGGGTTTTCCGCCTTTCTACTAATCTTATCTACTTCATCAATATATACTATTCCTCTTTGTGCTTTTTCAACATTATAGTCCGCGGCTTGAAGTAATTTTAAAATAATATTTTCAACGTCCTCTCCAACATAACCTGCTTCAGTTAATGTGGTGGCATCAGCCATAGTAAAAGGAACATCCAAAATTCTTGCAAGAGTTTGAGCTAACAATGTTTTTCCACAGCCGGTTGGTCCAACTAATAGAATATTTGATTTCGATAACTCGATATCTTTATTATTTTTTGTTTCATGATTAAGTCTTTTATAATGATTGTGCACTGCTACTGACAAAATTTCTTTAGCCAGCTTCTGGCCTATTACATAGTCATCTAGCACGTTACAAATTTCTTTCGGTGTTGGAACTCCATCCTGGTGTTTAACTAAAGAACTTTTGTTTTCCTCTTTAATAATATCCATACAAAGTTCGACACACTCATCACAGATAAAAACTGTTGGACCGGCAATAAGTTTTCTGACTTCGTGTTGACTCTTTCCACAGAAAGAACAGTAAAGAATATTTTTAGTGTTTTTTTCACTCATAACGAATCAATATATACATATTAAATGTCTAAAATATTGTAATCAAGTTGAAGTTGTACGCAAATCTATATATTGTGTCTTATTTTCTTTTTTCCACAACCGAGTCAATTAAACCGAATTTTTTTGCATCATCAGCAGTCATAAAATTGTCTCGCTCCAAAGCTACAGCGATTTCTTCTACTGATTTGCCTGTATGTTTAGAGTATATTTTATTTAATCTTTCTTTTAAAGAGAGAATCTCTTTAGCATGTATTTGAATATCAGTTGCTTGACCCTGAAATCCTGCAGAAGGCTGGTGTACCATAATTCTTGAATTAGGAAGTGAGTATCTTTTTCCTTTTTCTCCAGCAGCTAACAAAAAAGATCCCATTGAGGAAGCTTGTCCAATACATAAAGTTGAAACCGGAGAGTTAATATATTGCATAGTATCATAAATTCCTAAACCAGCAGTCACAAGTCCTCCAGGGCTATTGATATAAAAACTTATTTCTTTATTTGGATTTTCAGACTCTAAAAATAAAAGCTGGGCAGTTACTAGTGAAGCTACATTATCATTAACTGGTCCTACTAGAAAAACTATTCTTTCTTTTAATAGCCTTGAATAAATATCATAAGCTCTTTCGCCTTTGCTTGTCTGTTCAACAACCATAGGGATCAGATTATTCATTTGTTCTTCATAATCGCGACTCATAGGAGCGTTTATACAACTATTGATTACTTTTTACTAATTTTTTTTGATTTTGCTTTATTTTTGGTAGAAGGCTCGGTCTTCTTTATTTTGTTTTTATCGAAATTAGGCTTATTAAATTCAGATATAATTTTTTCAGCTTCCTTGGTATTAATGTTTTTTTCGACAAGTTTAATTTTTGATTTGATTAAAGAAATAATTTTTTCTTCATAAATTGAACCTTTCAAACTTTGAGAAGCATGAGGGTTTTTTTTGTAGTATTCAAGAACCATCTTTTCTTGACCTGGCATTCCTTTAATTTGTTTTTCTATTTCTTTTCTTACCTCCTCATCAGAAACTTTTAGATTATTTTTTTCTCCATATTCATTTAAAAGTAAACCTAATTTAATTCTTGATTTTGCAATTTTTTCATTATTTGCTTTATGTTTTTCCTTTTCTTCATCTTTTAAACTTTGAGTCATTATTGAAATTTCATTTTCAATTAAATTTTTAGGAAGATCTAATTCGTGATTTTTTTCAATTTGATCTAAAATTTCCTTTTTTGTTATTGAGCCGAGAGCCTGTGAATATTGACTTGCAATTTGACTTTTAATTATTTTTTTTAAATCATTAAGATCTTTAGCCCCCATAATCTTTGCAAAATTATCATCAATCTTATTTTCTTTAGCAGACTTTACGCTTAAAATTTTACATTCAAATATTGCTTTTTTATTTGCTAATTCTTTTTTTGGATGATTTGCAGGTAATATTGCCTCTACTTTTTTTAAATCATTTTTTTTAACGTTAATTAATTGTTCATCAAAACCTTTTAAAAATAAATTTTTTCCAAGTTCTAATTGGACACCTTTGTCCTCACTACCTTCAAACTTGTTTTCATCTACTGTTGCCGAATAATCAAAAATAATCTGATCGCCATTTTTAGCTTTATCATCTTCCTTTTTATCTTCAAATTGTTTGTTTTGATTTGAAATTTCCTTTAACTTTTCATCTATAATCTGATCTTCGATATCAACTTTAAATTCAGTAGCTTTAAACTGTTCAAATGATTTTAGTTTAATTTCTGGAAGAGAATCTATTTGTAATTCGTAGTTTAAATCTTTTCCTTCCCCAAAGGTTTTCAGATCAATTTTTGGCTGACCTGCGATCTTAATTTTTTTTTCTTCTATTGCTTTTGCGGAAGTTTCCCTTAAAATTTTATCTATTACTTCTCCATATATCGATTTTCCAAATTGACTTTTAATTACTGAAGGTGGAACTTTTCCTGTTCTAAAACCTTTCAAAGAAACTTCTTTTTGCAATTCATTAAGTCTCTGTTCCATTTTTTGTTGGATAGTCTTTTTATCAACTACAACAGATAAAATAGTTCTTAAACCTTTTTTAGACTGTATTTCTACTTTCATATATTTGTTATGGTGGGCAAGAAGAGACTCGAACTCTTAAGCCTTGCGGCACTGGTTTCTAAGACCAGCGCGTATACCAATTCCGCCACTTGCCCAATTGTTAATTGTTATTTTTATATATCAATTTTTTTTTTTGTTAAACGATAAAGTCGGAAATAACATAGTGTATAAACTAAAATTAAAGAAAAAAACCAGTACTTTGAAATTAAAGTATTTTCAGCAAAATATATACTAGGTAAAACTAAAAAACAGTAAATAGAATTAATTAAGACTGAATTCATATAGTTGCTTTTATTTGGACCAAAAATTTCATGAATATAAAGATAGCTTAACATATGTAAATGCTCATTATCTGGAAACACAGGAGATTTTTTTTGATAAATTTTTCTACAAAATGAAAAAAAAACTTCAAAAAATAAATAGAAGAGTAAAATACATAAAAAGAAAGAAGAAATATTCGCATTTAAATTATTAGTAATGATAATGTTTATTGCAATCATAGAACCGAACAAATACGATCCACTGTCTCCAAGAAACATTTTAGCCCTAGGAAAATTAAAAAGTAAAAATGAAATTAAAATGATGATTTGAGTAGTTAAAAAGAAAGAAAATTCAGTGTGATTGTTGCTCAAATTTACGAATAATAAAACAGAATTTATTATAATTAAATTAATCGTCAAAAGACCATTAAAACCATCTATTAAGTTTGCGCCATTTATAATGAAAAGAAAACACAGAAGTATAAAGAAAATCGAAAAAACTTTATTTTCAAGCCAGGAATTCAAAAAAATTAGGTCTATATTTATTATTCCTACAGGTAAAAAAATTATGAAAATGATTAGAAAAATCATCATTAGAACCAATCTTAAGTTAGGGCTTATCTTAGTTTTGATATCGTCTAAATATCCAATTATAAATAAACTGCTACATATAAATAAGTATTCGTAAAGTACGACAGAAAATAAAAGATAGTAAACCCCCATAGATGCAAGTAGAGAAATAATACTTGCTATACCTCCACTTCGAGAGATTGGTTCATTATGAAAAGCTTGCGGTTTGGAAAATTCAATATCTAAAAGTACGTTATTGTTATTTTTATATGAATATCTGCTTACTATTAGAAATATAAAAAAAGTAATAAAAGCTAGAATAGATAAAAAACTTAACTCAACAGAATCTGGTTGCATCTTATCTTTTTATACCCCTATTATTTTTTTTAACAATATAAATACCAATCATTATTATAACCAATGAAATTAAAACTCTCCAAGTTATTATTTCATCCATTAAAAAATATCCAAATAATACTCCAAAAATTGGAATTAAATAGGCCACCTGCGTTTGAAAAACTAAGCCGTTTACTGTTAAAATTCTAAATCTAATTAACCAAGCTAATCCAGTTGCAACAACTCCAAGATATAATAAAGCTAAAGTTGACTCCACAGATGGATTTAATTTCCATGGAGACTCAAAAAATATTGTTAAAGGTAACAAAAAAATTACAGACCATAGTGTAGTTGAGGTAGTGACATTTTCATTACCTTTGGTTTTTAATCTTAAAGTTAAAATCCCCCCAATAGAATAAAATGTTGAGCCTAAAATAGTAATCAATACATAAATATAATTTCCTTCATTAATAATAAGTTTATCAAAAAATAAAAATAATATTCCTGAAAAACCAATTAAAATTCCGATAGATTTAAACAAAGTTATTTTTTCATCTTTTGTAAAAAAGTGGGCAAGAATTGATCCGCTCAAGGGCGTTGTACTCATTAACATTGCTGCCAAATAACTGTTTATTTTAGCTGTCCCGATTGCGATTAGCGTAAATGGAATTGCTATATTACATAATCCAATTAATGCATAAGGTTTCCAGTTTTTTGAAAATGCTTGAATTTTGATTTTTTTATACCAACAAAGTATCAGCAAAGGAAGACTAGCAAAAATAACTCTTATTAAAGCTAAAGTGAAAGGCTCATAAGAATAAGTTGCAATTTTTATATTAAAAAATGAGGAACCCCAAATTAAACCTAGTAAAGTCAAAAGCAATATGTCTACTGTTCTAGCTTCTCTCATTTCAAGTTATGATTGTATTATGAATAAATTGCATAGCTGATATATTCTAATTATTATGTATTAAAATCAATACTTATGTATTTATGACCCATCTAAATTAATTTTAAAACTGGAGTTTAATTATAAAAGATGAGTTCTAAAAATATTCTTAAGTTAATGAAAGATAAACAAGTAGAATTTGTTGACTTAAGATTTACAGACCCAAGAGGAAAACTTCAACACGTAACAATGGACGCTACAGTTGTTGATGATGATTTGTTAAATGATGGAGTTTTTTTTGATGGTTCATCAATTGCTGGTTGGAAAGCTATTAATCAATCGGATATGCTTCTTAAACCAGACTTGACTAGACCTATAATCGATCCATTTAATTCCCACACAACATTGAACATTTTTTGCGACATTCTTGACGCCGTGAAAAAGGATCCTTACGAAAGAGATCCAAGAGGAACTGCTAAAAAAGCAGAGGAGTATTTAAAAAAATCTGGAATTGGAGATAAGTCATATTTTGGTCCTGAACCAGAGTTTTTTGTATTTGACGATGTAAGATTTAAAAATGATATGAATGAAACAAGTTTTAGCATAGATAGTTCTGAAGGTCCTTACAATACGGGGAAAAAATATGAAAATGGAAATATGGGTCATAGACCAGGAATTAAAGGAGGATATTTTCCTGTTCCTCCTGTAGATAGCGCACAAGATATGAGAGGAGAGTATCTAAAAGCTCTTAAAGATATGGGTGTTAAAGTAGAAAAACACCACCATGAAGTTGCTCCTAGCCAACACGAACTTGGAATGTATTTTGGAACATTAACTAACATGGCTGACAATCTTCAACTCTACAAGTATGCAGTTCAAATGGTTACGCATTCTTTTGGTAAAACAGCTACATTTATGCCTAAACCTGTAAAAGGAGATAATGGTTCAGGAATGCACTGTCACCAATCTATCTGGAAAGGAAATACTCCAGTATTTATGGGAAATGAGTACTCTGGTTTATCTAAAACTGCTTTGTACTACATTGGTGGAATTTTAAAACACGCTAAAGCGATTAATGCTTTTTCTAATGCTACTACAAATAGCTATAAAAGACTTATACCTGGTTTTGAGGCACCAGTTATATTAGCCTACTCAGCAAGAAACAGATCCGCATCATGTAGAATCCCAATCATAAATAATCCTAAAGCTGCACGAATGGAAATTAGATTTCCAGATGCCGCTGGTAATCCTTACTTAACATTTGCATCAATGCTAATGGCTGGAATTGATGGAATTAAGAATAAAATAGATCCAGGAAAATCTTTTGATAAAGATTTGTATACATTATCTGAAAGTGAAGTAAAAAAATTACCTACAGTATGCGGTTCATTAAGAGAGGCAATGCAAAATCTCGATAAAGACAGAAAATTTTTGACACAAGGTGGTGTTTTTACAGATGATCAAATCGATGCTTATATAGACCTAAAATTTCAAGAGATTTATAAATTTGAGCATACGCCTCACCCTATAGAATTCGAAATGTACTATAGCGGTTAAATCTTAAAAGATTCACCACAGCCACATCTTTCAGTTTCGTTTGGATTGTTGAAAACAAATTGAGATGAAAATTTTTCTTTTTTATAATCCATTTCAGTACCTAAAAGATACATAACCGCTTTTGGATCAATAAAAACTTTTACTCCTTTATCTTCTATAACTTCCTCATTTGGTTTTACTTCTTTGGCATATTCCATAATGTAAGACATGCCCGCGCAACCTCCTGACTTAACACCAATTCTTACTCCGATAGTGTTATTTTCTGCGTTAGACAAAATTTCTTTAATCCTATTCACAGCATTATCGCTGAGTTTAATTATTTGTTCGCTCATAAATCTAGCTCTAATTTAGCTGCCTCAGACATTTTTTCTTTAGTCCAAGGTGGGTCCCATACTAATTTTAAATTTACATCTTTTATGCCATCTATCTTTAATATATTATCTTTAACTGAATTTGGCAAACTTTCTGCAACGGGACAATTAGGTGAAGTTAAAGTCATCTCAATTGTTACTTTTCCCTCATCATCAATATCTATTTTGTAAATAAGGCCAAGCTCATAAATATTTACAGGAATTTCTGGATCATATATTTTTTTTATTTCTGAAATAACTTTATTTTTTAAATCATCCATAATTACCTTTTTTTTTCTAACGCAGCTAAAAGAGTATGCCAAGCCATAGTCGCGCACTTTATTCTCATAGGAAATTCTTGAACTCCGGATAAAGAAGAAATAGTTGTTATTTGATCTTCTGACAAACTATTTAGTGTAATTTTAGATTTATTTTTTAACATATTTAAAAAATCATCCGTAACTTTTTTTGAAAATTGCAAGTCTCTTCCTTTAAGAATATCTGTAAGTATTGATGCAGATGCTAACGAGATTGCACATCCTTCACCTTCAAAACTTAAACCAGAAATGCTTTTGTTTTTATCAAGCTTAGCGTAAATGTGAACCTTATCTCCACATAAAGGGTTATGTGCTTTTGCATCGTGATTATATCCTTCACATTTACCTTTGTTCCGAGGATTCTTTGCATGATCTAATATTATTTCTTGATATAATTCTTTTAATTCCATCTAAACTTTAAAAATTTTTTTGCAATTATCTATAGCATTGCTTAATTTATCTATGTCATCTTTTGTATTGTATACTCCAAGAGAAGCTCTAGCAGTAGCTGGTATTCCTAATTTGTCGTGTAAAATTTGACAACAATGGTGTCCAGCTCTAATTGCAACACCATCTTCATCCAAAATTGTAGCAATATCATGTGGATGTATGCCTTTCATGGTAAAGCAAATTACTGAACCTCTTTCTTTTGGATCACCAATTAAGTTTATTGAGTTATTTCTTTTAAGTTGTTCTATGCCATATTCCATAACTTCATTCTCGTAATTTTGAATATTCTTAATTCCTAATTTTTCAATAAATTTAATTGCTTCCGAAAAAGCAACAACTTCTGCGGTTTGCATAGTGCCCGCTTCAAACTTAGTTGGTGTGTCTGCAAATGTTATCTTTTCTTTTAACACTTCGCTTATCATACCTCCGCCCCCTTGATAAGGTGGTAGTTCATCAAGCCATTTTTTTTTGGAGTATAAAATTCCTAGACCATTTGGACCATACATTTTATGGCATGATATCGCATAAAAATCACATCCTAAATCTTGCATATCAATTTTTAAATGTGGAGCTCCTTGAGTTCCATCAATCAAAACTGGAATATTTTTTTCTTTAGCCAAGTCAACAATTTTTTTAATCGGCATTATAGCTCCAGTTACATTCGAAATATGGGTTATGGCTATGATTTTAGTTTTTGAATTAATCAGTTTTTTTATTTCGTCAATTTCAACTTCCCCTCTATCATTCACAGGAGCAAACTTAATTTTCGCACCTTTTTTTTGTCTTAAAAAGTGCCAAGGAACATAATTTGAATGATGTTCCAGTTCAGTTGTGAGAATTTCATCACCTTCTTTAATAAACTTTTCTCCATAAGATGATGCAACTAAATTTATTGACTCTGTTGCTCCTTTTGTAAAAATAATTTCTTCTCTAAATTTAGCGTTTAAATAATTTTTAACTATGTCCCTAGAGTCCTCGAATCTATTAGTTGCTTTTACTGCGAGTGAGTGAACACTTCTTCCAACATTAGAAAATTCAGTTTCATAAAAACTTGATATTCTGTCTATAACAGTTTTTGGTTTTTGTGATGAATTTGCGCTATCTAAATAAACTAGAGGCTTTCCATTTATTTTTTGTTTGAAAATTGGAAATTCGGATTTAATGTTTTTTATGTTCATTTTGTAACTGATCCTCTAATTTCATTTTAATAAAGTTTTTAATAGTTTTGCTTTTGATTGACTCAGTTATTTCATTTAGGAAACCCTCAACCAAAATTTTAGTAGACTCATTTTTGCTTAATCCTCTAGTCATTAAATAGTAAATAGAGTCTTTGTCTAAACTACCAGATGTTGATCCGTGAGAGCACTTAACATCATCTGCGTAGATTTCTAGCTCAGGCTTAGAGTTAAATTCTGAACTCTCACTGAGTAAAATAGCCTTACTTAATTGATAGGCATCAGTTTTTTGAGCAATATCTTTGACAAAAATTTTTCCCTGATAAACTCCTTTGCTTTCAGCGCTTAAAACATTTTTTACTTTCTGGTAACTTTTACAATTTGGATAAAAATGATTAACCCTAGTTTTTACTTCTTGATGTTCATTGCTATTTAAAAAAGATGCTGAATGAATATTACACTCACCCTGCTCACCCTCCAAATCAAATTCTAAATCTAATTTATTAAATTTAAGGCCTGTGGGAAAAATAAATGAAGTAATTTTTGATCCAGAAGATAGTTTATTTTTTGAGAATTTATGGAAGTACCCAGAACTTTTATCATTTTGAAGATAGATATTTTTTAGAATTGCAGAGTTATCGAGAATTATATCTTCAAAAACATTATTAAAAAAGTTACATTTAGACTCATTAATTGTAAAATCTAAAAGATGAAGTTCTGAATTTTTTCCAATCTTTATCTTATTTCTAATATTTAAGATATTCTCGTTTAAATTTAATGTATAAAAATTATAAATCACTAAAATTTTATTAAATTTATAATTATCTTTCACTTCTAAATGGTAACCATTTTCTGATAAAGCGTGATTTAAATTTACTAAAGGGTTATTTTCTTTTTTGTCTGAATAGTCGTTATTTGAAAAAGATTTTAAGTTAATCTTGTCCTTTTCCTCATATTGAAAATCACTACCTACTAATTCACCATTAATTACTAATATGTAATTGTGATCAAAATCCTTGATAAAATCTATTTTTGGTTTTTTCGATTTTTCAAGACCCAGATTTAATGTATTAAAATTTTTTGAAATTATTTCTTTTAAGTCTGAAAACTTCCAATCTTCGCTCCTTTTATTTGGAAGTCCAATTTCATTAAAATGATTTAAATTTTTTAATCTAAAATTTTTTTCTTCTCTAGTAAATTTACCAATTTTATCAATTTCACTTGAATGAATTTTAAAATCTAGCATTTTAATTGATACCTTTATAACCTGTTTTCTCAAGTTGCATTGCTAAATCTTTGGTGCCAGATTTTACAATTTTTCCGTTAGATAAAACATGAACAAAATCTGGCTTAATAAAATTTAATAGTCTTTGGTAGTGTGTAATTACTAAAAAAGATTTTTTCTTATCCCTCGAAGAATTTACTCCATCAGCTACTATCTTTAGCGCATCTATATCTAAACCTGAGTCTGTTTCATCAAGAATAACTAAATTGGGGTCTAGAATTTTCATTTGCAAAATTTCATTTTTCTTCTTCTCACCTCCTGAAAAACCAACGTTTAATTGTCTAGTTAACATTTTTTCGTCCATACCTAGCTCACTAGATTTTTCTTTTACCAGTTTTAGAAAAGATAAAGCGTCTATTTCTTTTTTTCCTTGGGCTCTTCTCATTTTATTGAGAGATGTTCTTAAAAAATTACTTGTATTTACTCCTGGTATTTCAGTTGGATATTGAAAAGCTAAAAAAATTCCCTTTTGTGCTCTTTCATCAATTGATATATCACTTAAACTTTTTCCTAAATAGTTTAATTCTCCAGAAATTTTATATCCCTCTTTTCCTGAAAGAACATTTGCTAGAGTGCTTTTACCAGACCCGTTAGGCCCCATAATTGCGTGTAATTCACCAGGCTTAATAGATATGTTTAAACCCTTTAAAATTTCTTTATCATTTATCGAGGCGTTCAAATTTTTAATTTCAAGCATTATCCTACACTTCCTTCTAGACTGATACCTACAAGTTTTTGTGCTTCAACAGCAAACTCCATTGGTAATTGCTGTAAAACATCTTTACAAAAACCATTAACTATAAGACTGACAGCTTCTTCTTGGTTTAAACCCCTTTGATTACAATAAAACAATTGATCATCATTAATTTTTGAAGTCGTAGCCTCATGTTCGATTATAGATGATGAGTTTTTATTTTTAATATACGGGACAGTATGTGCACCACATTTATTTCCCATTAATAAGGAGTCACACTGAGTATAATTTCTTGAGTTTAATGCCTTTCTTCCTATATCAACGAGTCCTCTATAAGTATTATCAGCTTTCCCAGCCGAAATTCCTTTCGAAATAATCTTACTTTTTGTATTTTTTCCAAGGTGAATCATTTTTGTTCCGGTATCAGCTTTTTGATGATTATTAGTAATAGCAATAGAATAAAATTCTCCTACAGAATTATCTCCTTGTAAAATACAGCTAGGATATTTCCAAGTTATTGCTGATCCAGTTTCAACTTGTGTCCAAGAAATTTTCGAATTTTTTCCTCTGCATGCGCCACGTTTAGTAACAAAATTATAAATTCCGCCTACTCCATCTTTGTCTCCTGGATACCAATTTTGAACTGTTGAGTATTTTATCTCTGCATCGTCTAAAGCTATTAGTTCAACGTTAGCTGCATGTAGTTGATTTTCGTCTCTCATTGGTGCAGTGCATCCCTCCAAATAACTTACATAACTGCCTTTATCTGCAATAATTAATGTTCTTTCAAATTGTCCGGTTTCTGCAGCATTAATTCTAAAATAAGTCGATAATTCCATAGGACATCTAGTATTTGGAGGTATATAAACAAAAGATCCATCTGTAAAAACAGCAGAGTTAAGAGTTGCGAAGTAATGATCTGAGATTGGAATAACAGAACCTAAATATTTTTTTACTAGATCAGGATGATTTTGAATTGCTTCTGAAATTGGACAAAAGATTATACCTTTTTTTGTTAATTCATCTTTAAAGGTTGTAGCAACAGAAACAGAGTCAAATACAGCATCTACAGCGACTCCACTTAATTTTTTTTGCTCATTTAAAGGTATGCCAAGTTTATTGTAGGTCTCTATTAACTTTGGATCTACTTCATCTAAAGATTTAGGTTTTTCTTTCATACTTTTTGGGGCAGAATAATAATATAAATCTTGATAATTTATCTTAGGATATTTAGGTTTTTGCCAATTAGGTTCTTTAGAAACTTTAAGTCTATCAAATGCTTTAAGTCTCCAATCTAACATCCATTTTGGCTCATTTTTAATTTTAGATATAAATCTAATTGTTTCTTCTGAAAGTCCTTTTGGGGCTTTTATATTGTCAATTTCAGTTGTAAAACCGTATTTATAATCTTGAGAGATGTTAGTGCTTTGTTTTTTCATAGAGATTTTAAATTAGAATTTTGTTTAACTAAGTCTTGTAATTTTATTCTTTCAAAAAAACCGTTTATATGCTGATCTAGTTGATCCCATAAATTGTGTGTAATGCATTTTGTGGTTTTATTTGTACAACCTTTCTTTGATGTCTTTTTGCAATTAAGCATTCTTACTTCTTCATCTACTGCAAAAATAATATTCGATAATTTAATTTCAGATGCTGGCTTTTCTAAGACATATCCTCCAGAAGCTCCTCTTGAGCTTCTTACTAGTTTTTTATTTTTTAGCTTAATAAATATCTGTTCTAAATAAGCTAAAGAAATGTTCTGCCTTACTGAAATCTCTTTCAAACTTATTGGACCAACGCTTTCATTTGAGGCAAGATCTGCCATAGCCATTACCGCATATCTTCCTTTAGTTGTAAGTTTCATAAATTATCGTTGTAATACAATAATTAGCGATCAATTCCTACCCTTATAGTAGGAATTAAAAAAATATATTTGACGCATAAAAACGTGTTATAAAGTTTATCTTTTTTTTGAAAATAATAATCATTACTAATGATGAAACCGAAAAGTTTAGAAATTTTTATTCCGGGACCCTCAGGAAGACTAGAAGCAAAGTACTATAAAAATCCAAAATTTGGTTCACCTGTTGCAATAGTCTTGCATCCACACCCTCAATACGGAGGAACAATGAATAATAAAATTGTTCAAGTAATGTATAATATTTTTCAAAAAAATGGTTTTTCTGTAATCAAAGTTAACTTTAGAGGAGTAGGTAAGAGTGATGGTGTGTTTGATAACGGTCAAGGTGAATTATCAGATGCGGCGGCTGCTTTAGATTGGATTGAAAGACAGAATTTAGATTATAGTCAATGTTGGGTTTCTGGATTTTCATTTGGTTCTTTAATATGTATGCAACTTATAATGAGAAGACCAGAAGTTAACCATTTCATTGCTGTGTCTCCACAGCCTAATGTTTATGATTTTTCTTTTTTAGCTCCATGTCCAACCTCAGGACAAGTAATCTATAGTGAGAACGATGAACTTGTAACTAAAGAAAGTATCAACGATTTAAATAATAGAATAAAAAGTCAAAAAGGTGTGGAAGTGCCATTCTTTAAAATTAAAAATTCTAATCATTTTTTTAAAAATAAAGAAAAAGAATTAAGTTTAGAGATAGAAAAATATATTAAAGAAAAAACTGCTCTTATTTAAATTTTATTATTTTGCCACCAGTTGTCGGTTTTTTACAACCAGTTGTCTCAGGAAAAGAAATTGGTAATTTAAGATAAGATCTAACTGCTAGATAAGCAAAAGCTTGAGACTCTACAAAATCTCCGTCTACACCCAGATCATCTATCATTGTTAAATTAATGTGCCCCTCAGCGTTAAAAAAATCTTTAATTAATTTTTTCATTCTTAAAACCAAAAATTTATTTTTTCTACCTCCCCCACATAAAATCAAATTTGTTCTTTCGGTAGCTAAATCACACACTTGCATTAAAATATTCTTTGCAGAAAATTCGACTAAAGTCGCGGATCCATCC
>MDSZ01058337.1_pt1 | contig 15565 bp, 6 predicted proteins | sample 811201 | NCBI WGS metagenome assembly MDSZ01 (sample SAMN05326647, study PRJNA326480) | marine metagenome | isolation source: seawater | place: Indian Ocean: North | collected 2010
ATATCCATCAGGTATTCTGCCTTCTAGTTTCAGCATATAACCTGGCTTAACACGGATAACAGCACTAGAATCATCCATCTCGGATGAGTAACCGTAAGGTCCGTAGATAGGATAACCATCATATGCTATACCTAAGATCTTAGAGTGACCATTGGCGTGTCGTCTGTAATCACCCTGAATGTTATCATTCTGAGTAATAGAGTTACCTTCCTTCTGATGACTATCACAAACATAATACAATGTGTTAGGTGCATCAAGAGGAACTACAATAGTAACTGATCTTGTAGCTGCGTTGTCGAATGATGCAAGGAATGAAACAGCATCAACAGCAACACCATTAAGTCTATATGTTACACCAGCAGTATATCTAACACCACCACCGTGAATACCATCCTCAGTAGTAGAGAAGTATAGTGGGTGTCCAGTATTAGTAGAGTCGTCTAAATTAAAGACGTAAGTATTACCTCTAGTAAATGCTAATGCAGGTGATTCCTGTGGTGCACCACCAGCAGGAGTAAGGTAATAACAATCAGTACTACCTTGACCGAAGTAACCATTACTTGCAGTCTTAGTACCAATAGTCACAGTATAACTAACTGTCTGATATCCTAAGTCAAAATATGTTAGTCCAATATAATTTGAACCTGCTTGTACATCAGCAGTTTGAAGTGCTCCTAACAACTTACTGGAGTTATATCCATAGATGTTAGAGGAATTAGGGAAACCACCGTATGTGTCAGCACCAGTTAAGTTTTCGTTAGTAACGTCATTGAATGTCCAACCAGGAGTAGGTCCACTCTCATTACTATAGTGGTACATAAACACACCAGTAGTGGTCATACCGAATGATTTGACACTACGTAATGGCTTAGCAGTTATAGTTTGTGCACCATAATCAGTACCACCTCTCCAGTTAAAGTTCTGGTCGAATGATTGATCAGCAATACTATTTGGGTTACCAGCAGTAATTGCAATAGATGCTACAGCAGTTGCCTGTACACCACCACCAACGTTCGGTGCAGCGATAGAAACAGAAGGAGCAACAGAGTATCCAGAACCACCGTCAGTAACAGTTAATCCAGAAACATAACCATCAAGAACCGATAGAGTTGCAGATGCCTCAGCACCGCCTCCACCGCCTCCTGTGAAGCTAACAGTACAACTCGTGTATCCAACACCAGCTTGAGTAACAGTAATATCAGTAACAACACCAGTCTGCGTACCAATATCGCATCCAGCAGATGCAGGTTCCTCAAATACAGGGTTAGCAGAAGCAGTTTCACCATAACCTACAGGATCGCCATAGAACTCGTCTCCAAGAACATATGGGAACGCAGGTGCTTGGTTAGCATCAAAGGTCATAAAGTAAGCATAAGTACCACCTGGATAGTCTGGGGTGATACAGAACCTACCATTACGACGGTCTAAATGACCATTGTTTAGGAATTCGTAGTCCTCTACGAATGATCCCATTGGATATGTGTTGACGTTTGGAGCATAACCAACAGGTTCTGACAGAACAATCGTTCCTGTCATTGCTTGGTGTGCTTGACAAACGTAGTAGTAAGTACCAGCAGTTGCAGTAGCTGTGTTCCACAATACAGTAGCATTATGCTGACCATTGTTAACAACAGTTGCTACTACCTGTGCAGGGTTGTAAGGAGCAGGTACTTTCTGAATCCAGAAAGGATGAGTAACAGTGGATCCACCACCACCGCCAGAAGCAGTAACTGTAATGGTTCCAACCATATTAGCGTGATGTTGGCACTGATAGTAGTAAGTACCAGCAGTACCAGGAGTCCAAGAAACAGTACCAGATTCAGATCCTTGACCTGTAGCACCACTTACCTGATCACCAGTACCAGTACCAGCAACAGTCTTAAGATAGAATGGGTGACCAGTAGCAGATACCGTGAAGTTAAGTGTATCTCCAACATAAACTTCAATTGCAGGGTCTCCACCACTAATGTTACCAGTTCTATCAGAACCAGATACAGTATAGTCTTGGTTACCTGAAGCAGTAACAACTAGGTTGTATGTCTGTGGAGTAGATCCACCGCCTCCACCTGTGCTGTACTGAGCATTGACGTTGAATACAAGGTTGTCACCAACATTAGCAGTAATAGGAATGTCAGCACCTGAACTGTGTCCAGTGAAATCATAATCTAAGTTATCATCAGCAGTAACTGACCAAGTATAGGTAGCAGGAGTGTATTGAGTACCAGTACGTTGAGCTCTTAATGCCCAAGAGGATTGCATCCTCGCAATAGTTGTAGTAGATCCAGGACTATCATATCCTAGAGGTCCGTAGATTGGATATCCATCCTTAGCCCATCCAATAATAGGAGAGTGATGAGTTTCATCCGCTATGTCTTGTGAAGTATGTGATGGTAATGCAGCTGTATTAGCAGTAGTAGTTACTGAAGCAGCAGCACCATATCCAGAATAAAGTGAGCAATAATAGAATAAGTTTGGTGAACTAGGTTGTACCTGAATATAAGTACCAGTTCCTGCTTGTCCATCACCAGGAGTACCTTGATACTTGATACCAGTTACATACTCAGTACCACCTTGAATGTGAATACCATCTTGTGATTCAGATATCCTAAATGGGAATCCTGTGTTACTACCATCAGACTGATCAAAGTAATAAGTATTACCTTCAGTCAACTGTAGGTTAGGAGTCTGTGTACCATCAATATAATATCTGTCACCAGAACCAGTCGTTACAACTGTAACTACGTAGCTAGTAGTTGAACCTTTCCATAGTTCTGTAAAGAATTTACCACTAGTATAGTAATAAGAACCATCAGATGCAACAGTACCGTGACCACTATCAGCACCAAATGCAGTAGCATTAAAGACCCTGTTGAAACTATATCCAGTCGGGCAATTAGTTCCGTCAGGTAGATCAACACTGGTACCATTACTGTAGCTACGGATAGTAACACCGTTAATAGTAAGTGCTAAGAAATCATATGCAATAGAAGTAGTAGCCTCAGGAACTTCTTTAGATACGTTCCTACCACCACGATATGTTAGTGTGTGGTTATAAGACTTAGGTAGAATACTGTAAGAGTTGTTGGCATTAGGGAATGTACCATACAATGCAGGTTGTGGTAAGTTATCTGCAACGGTTGTCAATGCATTATTAACAATGTTTAGTGATCCAGTTGTAACAGATCCACCACCAGATACGAATGAATTAGCAACATCATAAGTAGTACCTTGAACTGGAGGAGATGCAGCTGCAATACCAACAGCAGGTGCCTGTGTATATCCAGAACCTGGGTTTGTGATAGTAACTGAAGTAACAACACCATCAGTAATAACTGCTTGTGCAGCAGCACCATTACCTCCACCACCAGTAAATGTAATGATTGGTAGGTTTAGTGGGTTGTAACCAGCACCACCGTTTGTTACGGTAACCGTTTGGATTCCACCACCAGTAAGTGATATGGTTGCAACAGCAGCAGCACCAGTACCATCACCACTAAGGACTACATCAGGTGCTGTAGTATATCCAGAACCAGACTGATCAACGTTAATACCTGTAACAGCACCACCAGTTAGTGTGATCTGAGCAGTCGCTGCTGCGTTTGATCCACCACCACCTGAGAAAGTAACAGCAGGAGCGATAGTATAACCAGAACCTTGCTGACTTAATGTAAGTGCGGAAACATATCCAGATGTTCCTGCTTTAGGGAATGTACCATAAAGACCTGGAGCAGGATGATTGTCACTGACTACGTTAAACAGTCCACCAGTGGAATGATAAGCAGCAGTAGGTGAGTCTGCGTGTGTGATCCAGACATCACTAATAATATCTTGTGCAGGAAGAGCTATAGGTGTACGTAATTGAACATAATCACCAAGAACAGGGTTAAATCTAGCAAACTCTGATCCTAGATCAAATGTAATAACGTTACTAGCTGCACCAGTAGTAATGGTAGTATTCAGACCATCAAATTGTATCTCATCGATACCATTGTTAGGATATGTCTGTACACTAGCACCACCATATTCAAAACTAACACCAGATGATACGCTACCATTGTAACTACGACTATAATCCCAATCTAATGGTCTACGTAACCATTCTTTTGCTAGTTGAGGAAGGGGCTTACTTTCATAAGTAGCACCCTGATTGTAAGACATCTTCGTAGCCCACTGTGCTAGTACACCAGCAGTTATAGGACTAGAGAATGAAGTACCATCAATATTTGCATAGTAAGAAGAACTTACTTGGTTATATGGTGTAGCACTGTTCCAATAGTAACGAGGGCAATAGATTGACTCACCAGGAGCACTGGTAGTAATAGTACCGTAGTTAGAGAAAGCAGAGAAAGCATTATTATGTGCGGTAGCACCTACACTAATCTTACCTTTGTCACTAGCAGCAGGTATCTCCATATTGTGTAGGTTATCCTTAGGACCAGCAGTCCTAACACCTACCAAATACTTACCTTGATATCCACCATAAGTACCAGTCCAAGTATTATTTGTGAAACCATTACCAGCAGAGCGAACAAATATAACTCCAGCTTCTAGTAGATAGTTTTCATAGTCATCAAATAGTGTGTCACCTTCTGTAGAACCAGCATCAAATCCAGGCTCGTTCTTTGGAACATAAGGCCAATTTATATTAGGTAAGAGAGAACCCAATGAAGCATTAACAATAGCAGGTCTGCTACTACCCTTATAGTTTGCGTGGTTAGGATCGTTATGGTTAACGATAGCAAGCATACAATTAATGTACCTGGATGAGAACGTACTGTACTCTGATCCCAAGTCATTAAAGACCTTCATTGCGAAGATACGTGACTTCTTAGCTACACCATAGTTTCTACCAGCAGCTAGAATAGCACACTGAGTACCGTGACCATCGTCATCTTCATTAGTATTTGCTTCACCGTTCCAAGTGATACCTGAATCATATCCTGGTACCTCATATACACGATAGTTTGCCTGTTCTGTAGCACCATTCAAATCAGCAATGTGATCTGGATCATACAATTCTGGGTGTAAATTAGCACCAGTACTACCAGTAGGACGGGATGCACCACGTACACCCGTATCAATTATATAAACATCCGAATTTTCTCCATCTTCAGTCAGTGAATAGAGACCATAACCTAAAGCGTCTGTAGGTTGTGATATCCTTTGTAGATGCCACTTATTAAAGATAGTAATCTTAAATGATCTTGTTGTTGAGGGTAACCAGTTACCACTCATACCCATAGTAGGTGTGGTATCCTCATAAACATATAGCTCTAGTGGTGTAGTTGCTGTGAGTGCAATACTTACAGAAGCACCAGCAGTTCCTGGAGTACCTACTCTTGTTACACCTGTTGTATACTCTGTACCACCATTATTTGTACCGTCTGGTGTGGTAGAGAAGCACCATTTATAGTTTAAGTTACTTGAATCATCTAGATTTAATGTAACTGTATAGTTAGGTAGCATATAATCAAGTGCTACCGACTCATATATGATACCACCAGATAATAATGCTAATTTAGGACCGTATGTACCATTGTTAACAATAGCAGTGTATGTTAATGTTCCAGCAGTACCAACATAAGGTACAACATTACCATACGAAAAGGGTTTAATTTGTTGAGTTAATGCTTCATTAGTGTCACCAGCTACAGCAGAATACGTTGCGACTTCTTCGCGTGTAGCTTGATTAGGGGAAGGTACAGGGGGGTTATCTAAATCAAACGTTTCTTGAGCAAGATCTAAAGCATCATATCTTTTAATACCAGTCTCACTCTCTAAAGCAGAGTGTGGAACAGTAATCTTCTTATCCCACTGAGCACCAATTACTTCTGGAAACTCATCACTCTTAAGAATAGTAATATAGTTTTGATCCCGTGAAGGGAAATCTAAAAATAGTGTTTTGAACCTTGTCAGGTCGTGTGTATTGGCTAGTGAAGTGAAACGTTGCTTCGCACGCTCAATGACAGTAGCGACCTCAGACTCTTTCGAGACTTGGACAATAATTCTGCCTTCCTCTATTTGCATTATCCCAAATTTGGTACGGTACTTTCCCTAAGGGTTATTTAGTAAGCTTTATAACGCATCAGTTGGTGCAATTGTTCATCCAAAGGTCTTAACATAGCAAAGTGTTCATCATCTGGTGAGGTTGCGTCAGGGTAAAGTTTTAATAGTTCCTCTTTTGCTTCATAATTTAAGGTGGCAATTTCTCTAATCTGTTGTTCACGGAAGAGAGATGTACTCCAAAATACAGCAACGTCTCTCACTCCAGACGTTACCTCTTTAACCATATGTCTTGTTCCAGTAGGATAGCTAAATGCCCATCCAGCAGGTAATTTGATCTCTTTGATCTCAGTACCTACCTTTAAAACTAACTCTCCTCCTTCATATTGATCTGGATCATTTAAGAATACGGTGGTACTGTAATCAGATCGTACCCCACCTGCCATAAAAGGTGAGTCATCGTGCCATCCGTAGTGCATTCCCTCAGTATATCTAACAAAAAGAGCTGTAGTAGTACTACACGCCCACATATACCACTGAGGTATCCTTGCCTTCTGAAAATTTTCCCAAATTATTTTCCAAGCAGCGTTGCTATGTTCTGCTTGCATTTCGATGTTATTCTTTATTCTCTTATCATCTGAACCAGTGTTGGCACCATCTTCAAAATCAGAGAAATCGTAAAAGTCTTGTACGTGTTTTAGATTAACATCATTCAAAAGCTCATAACGAAAAATCATAATTAAGGAACAAAACTAGGGTCTGCGGGATTCACTGGCCATTGAACAAAATTATTATAATCATAAGGATCAGCTTGAACAGACGGGAAGTCTCTCAATCTTTGCCTATATGTTTTCCAATTATCCTTCACCTTAGCTGCAGCTGGAACATTGGCCAATGCCATACCTGCTGCTGCTTCCCACACATCATCTAACATAATCCAATCAGTGTCTGCAAGCATCTTAGACCTAGCAGCTCTAAGTGCTTCCATATTTTCAGGTATATTATTATCAAGGAAATACTTTCTTTGATTCTCAGCATCTAACTTTGCTTGCTGATCAGCATCATAGTTATTTTTATATGTTGTGTGTAAAGGTTTAAGTGTATTGTATAAGGCTGCAGCCTCATCCAATTTAGCAGAATCATTATACGTCGAAACTACTTCTCCACGTAAATCTTTGATCTCTGCCAAGTACCAAGCATCAGTACCTGTTGGATTATTCTCTAACCAGTAATGAAGACAAGTCAATTCGTCTAAACCGACGACGTGCCAAGTTCCATTAATAGCAGGAAGAACTGTGTTAGTCCAGTCACTATCACTTATCTCAAAACCTTGTTGGGTTCCGTTTGCTGTTTTGCCGCCTAGTATCTTACCATCTACCCAGAGAATAAGATCGGCTTCTTCAAAGTTACGAGCCATTTAATAGATACCATCCTGTCACTATATATTTATCACCCGATAAAACTGTCCCTCCTTTATGGGTATGGGTATAACCCGCTGGCCATAACAAGACAGTTCCTGTACTAGGTTTAACTCTTCTCTTTTGATCTAGAAACTCAGTTTCACCACCTTCAAAATCTTCATTAAGGTAGATCATCCAAGTTATAACACGTGGACTATGGGATAGACCCATTGCTTCATAGTGCCAGTGATGATATCCACCACCCTCAGGAGTGTGTTGAAACTTGATAACACTACTCATCAATGGTTGAGACTGAAGCTGTCTATATTGCCAAATATAATGATCTGTACACGCTCTAAGATACTGTATAGTACATTTCTGTAGCTCGTGACTATTGTGATTGATTAAAATTTGCTTATCATATCTACCTAGATTCCCGTGCTCAAACTGAAATCTACCATCTCCTATTGCACCATCTATATCAGGTTGTATAATAGCAGAATTATTTTCTAGATCCTTATACCACTTAATATATTCATTACAAACACTTTCTGGCATAAAATTTGGCCAGACTCCAATAAAATCAGAGAAATCTACCTTAGTTATGTTTCCATCAAGCATCAACTCCAGAGGCTTAATGGAGGGCAATTCTTGTTTTTCGCTCATAATAAAATTTATCTGTGGATATTATAGCACACTATGGTGATCCGTCACCAGGCTCCCATAATGTATTGATATCACTACTTGCGAATGATCCAGCAGGTAATACGATTGCGAAGTTACCTGTAGCAGCAGTGTTATTATTTGCGGATGCACCAGTAAAGTCAGCAACGTTACAATGAACTGTTAAGTCAACGTAATCATTGTCGCTATTAGCACCAGTTAGATCCTCAACTAAGAGCTTACCGTTAGTTACCTTAGCAAATAGTTCACCTGTTGTAGTTCCGATGTGGCATATAATGCTTGAGCAGTTCCAAGTAGATCCTGCTGCTTCTGATAGTGCAGGTGAGGTATCAACATAGGACTCATTAACACTAATAGGACCAAACTGCATTGTTTCACCTTGTTGTGTCACACCACCAACAATGGATAGCGTTGCATTACAATCACTTCCATCAGAATCCTTAAAGCACAGAGTCTGATTACCATCTGCTCTATCGAATCCAGCAGCATTACCATTAGTAATGGTGCAGTTATATGTCTGACCTCCAACTACAGTAACTGTCTGTGTTGGTAATGATCCAGTTGTGCCACCACCCTGTGTGAAGGATATTCCAAGGGAAGTAATCTCATAAGTTCCTAGTGCAGTACCGTGATCTCCTGGATTATCATTCCAACTGAAGCTAAAGGTTACAGTTGCAGATCCAGAACCACCAGTAACTAGGTTACCAGATGCATCGAAGGTTGCAGTAACGTTACTGGAAGAACCAGACTTATTGAAGTATGCAATGTCTTGGAAGTCACTGTACCTAGCAACACGGAATGTAAGTATCTTAAATCTTATTGCAGCAGCAGCGGTCTGACCCATTGTGTTAGATGCTTGGATCAAGATCATACCCTGTCTCTTATTAGCAGAAACAGCATTAGATCCACCAGCAGCACTACCATTTTCACTAGGAGCAATCTTAATGCTACTCCAAGTACCTGAAGATGCGTTACCACTAACACTACCTAGGTTAGAGTTGACTCCATCATTAGTTGGGTTCGTTCCATCGTCTGCGTAGTTACCATAGTAAACTCCACCCGTTACAGTATCAGCCTGTCCCGTAATATTCCATCCAATCGTTACTAGTTCCTCACAACATAGCATTACCCAAGGTAGTGCGCCAGTACTTGAGTTAGAAACATAGCTTATAGATTGAGTACCACCAGTAGGAGTATACCCTCTAGTGAGTGTCAGAGTAATCTCTGGTAAGTAGTAAACCTGTATGTTAACACTAGCAGAATCAGATCCACTTGCGTTAGTAGCAGTAATTGTAAATGTAGTATCCTCGTCTGGTCCAACAGGTAAGGTACCTGAGTCAGTAGTTGGGTTCCATTGACCGTATGCAGGTGTAGATGATCCAGTAATGGTATCAGCATTTGAACTACTCCAAGACAATACTGCTTCACTATCATCGTTAGGATCAACGTTACCCTGTTCAATAACAGTAACGTCAGTACTCAATGTGACAGTAGGAGCAGGTATAGGAACAACAGTTATACTTGCAGATGCAGTAGAAGTTCCATTTGCGTTCTGTAGAGTGACAGTATATGTCGTATCTGCTGATGGAGATACTGTCTGCGAATAATAAGTTGCACTTGCAGCAGTAGTGGCACTACTCTGCCAGTTAGTATCTACAGGTGTTGATCCAACAGAAACAAATGTGTCAGCATTAGTACAACTATAGGATATAGTAGCAGTTGACCCATCATTCATCGATGTTGGGAAGATTGTCATATTAATCTGCGGAGCATTAGCAGCAGCTATAGTAACAACAGTAGTAGCAGTTGTGTCACCCCAAGCGTTGCCCAATGTAATGGTGTATGTGGTTGTAACCGTTGGATTCACCGTTACGGTCGCACCAGTTGGAGTAGTAGCACCGAAGTTAGATGCAACAACAGAAGTTGCTCCTGGTGAATTATATGTCAAGTTAACAGCAGAACCAGAAGTTACTGTTGTTGGTAGAGCAGATAGAGTAACAGTAGGTGCTGCCTCATATGTAATATTTGCAACAGCAGTCATCTGCGTGACTGTGTTGTACTTAACCCTAATCTCGTAATTTGCTGTTGTACCACCACTAGAAGGTGCTTCCAGTGTCATACTAACAGTGTCTTGATCCACATATCCAGTGTTAGTTGCACCACCAGTACCCTGAAGGTTAATAGGTGTTCCACCAACAGATTCACCACCAGACTTAATTACTTCAACATCAAAGGTATAATTAGAACTTACACCAGTAATCTGGAAGCTTACAACTGCATTACCAGATACTGTAGTTACACCAACGTTGAAAGGACCAACTTGATCTGGAACTGTGTCTCCAGCAGGATTTGGTGGTGGTGGAGTATAAGCAGAACTCATAACACCAGCATAAATCATATATGCTGTTTCCTGATAATCAGGTTGTAGGTCAGGACTACCATCCAAACCAAGATCAACGTCTAAGTCATATGTTATCTGTGTACCATCTACAGGAGAATACTGAACATTCCACTGCATCATAGCTGCTGTTGGTTTAATGGTAGCAGAACCATTGTCTATAGAAATTCTTCCTTCGTTTGCCTCATCTGCATTAACACAAAATTCGTCATACCAAGTGTTATATCCAGTAACAGATGAGTTACTTTGGCTACCTAAGTGTGAGTTCTGTCCTCTATCACCAATGGAATCACCCCATCCTCTATGATATGAAAAAGTTGCCTCTATACCATCTTTAAACCCAATCCAATGTGAATGTGGGTAAGGTGCAGTTGGTTGGCCACACGCTGGCATTTGAGAACCATCGTGACTGTTAGGTCCAGCATTAGCACCACCCTGAATCTGAGTATTACCACTACCAGGAGAAGTACGGTCAGCAGTAAATGAACCACCTGGAGTAGCAGACCAAAACTCATTACCGTGACTGTGGTTTGGCCAATGAGGCATTGTGTGGTTCGCAAGGAAACCACTGTTGACCTGTAAAGTTCCGTCTGTAAACTGTGTTGATGACTGCTGTAATCTAGAGGTATTGAATGTACTCTGTACACTTCCTTGTACAACCTGTACCCTAGTAGCAATATCAAATAAGGTTATATTATTCTTACCACCAAAACTTCCACAATTATTGATACTACCTTCATCAATTCCATTTCCTTCAATTGCTGGAGAAGAACCATCAGGTCTTAATCTACCACTTCCAATAACTCTTCTATCCCTAAGATCAGGTATCTTAAAGTCACCAGTGATGCTAGGAAAAGATCCACTAGTAGTACCACCGTAAGTAGTACCAATGATTTGATATAAAGCTAAGTATTCGTTAGGATTAATGGTTCTACCATTACATTCCATCCACCCATCTGGAGCATAGTAATTTCCAGCATCATCCTTCGGCATCATTGAAATGGTGCCTACCTGTACTCCTGCCCACGCAGGTGATGTCTCGGAATAATACTTTGCCATTAATACTTAATGATGAACTCCATAATCATATATGGAGAAGTAACGTGATTTAGATGCTCACGTGCATCAGCAGTGAGACTACAAACAGCAGTTGAACCAGAGAATGATATATCAATAGCTGGTTGCTTAAATTCAAGTTGGTTTGATGCAGCAGCACCACCAAGAGCGTGGTTATGTGCAACTGGTGCACCACCTCCACCATCAATAGCGAAAAATCCACTGTTATTACAGTGTCCTATACCAATAGACGGACCTTTCCAAGTATTAATACCATACTTGTCAAATTCTGTCATATCAGTATCTATACCAATTCCCTGTAGATCGGTCATAGTCGGGGGATTAAAACCATCTTGCATCTCGTGTGCGTGTTGTGCACAGTTCTCAATACTTAAGGTAACTGGATTAAGATTCTCAGTTACGTTAAGTATAGGTGATCCTGTTGCAGGGGCTTGATATTCTTCTACACGTACATATCCAGTATAAGAACTAGATGCTGTAGCTTGTATCTGTGCTTTATATCCTATACCAGCACGTTCTACAATACCACCACCACTCATTGCGGTGTCACCCATATACTGACTACCTGCCGTATTACTGGGCATTAAGAACTTCTGTCCTAAATTTGGAACACAAAAAGTACCAGCAGTAAAATTACCATCTCCATCTACTGTTGGATTTAATAGCGAAGTACCTGCAATTCCAGGAGGAAATCTACAAGCAGGTATACCAGCTCCACCTGAACCTCCAACTCCTAAAACTCTTGCCAAGTCAGGGTATTCAGTAGCTTGATATACAGTTCCATCACATCTCAAATATCCACCAGGCACACGATCTCTTTGTTGGTTACTGTTCTGTACTTCCTTAGAAAAAGGAACAATAACTCCTGGTGCAACACCTTGCGCTCCTTTAATTGAAGAATAAACCTTTGCCATCAGAATGCCTTGATGATGTATATTGCCGACTGATATGGAGGAGTCATAGTCAGTTGAGAGTTACCTACACCTGGATTATTATTTAGTGCTACAGTACTATTAGTTTCATCGTATTGCCTTGTATAAGGACTTATTTGAATACTTCCTCTTTCTACAGAATACTGTACAAATCCGTGGGTATGTGCACCTTGTGCACTTCCATATCTAGTATTATGGTCATCATCATTAGGTGCACCAACATCAATCAATCCTTTGGTATAATTACCAACTGAATATGGGTCAGTACGGTTACCTCCAGATTCAGCACTAGGGTTACCAGTTAACTGATTATTACAGTTCTGTATAGTAAATGCGTGGTTGTGTGCTGGTAAGTTTTCGTGAGATAAAACTCTTGGTTGAACCTTAGCAGTCTGTGACCAAATAGATCCACCAGGTCCAGTAGATTGTATAGCTTGAGGTGGAGAGAACGATACTACTTTATTAGGTCTACTATCAATAGACCAAGTTGCGTTTAGAGTAATATTTGTGTTAGTAGCACCACCAGTGTCACTAGCATATGCTGCTCCCTTATGTACTGGTACTCTATTCTGTCCATTTAGATTAGGTAACACGAAAGTAGAAGATCCTGAACTACCACCATAGGTATACCCGATAACAGCTAAAAGTGCAGGATAATCTGCATCATTAAGTGTAGTACCATCACAAGCCATCCACCCTACGGGTATATCACCTGTGGTACCTGTCCAGGACATAATTGTACCTATAGAGGAATTCTTAAATCCTCTAATCTGTGCTAAATTCTTCATTAGAGTTCAATCAGTCTCCAACCTAAGCCAGCGGTGAGATAAACTAAACCAAGACCAGCAGCAGGAGTCTGTATGACTAACTGCCCTTGTGTATCTCCTTGTATAGGAATTACTGTACCACCACCCTGAGGTGTTTGAACAATAATCGACTTATTATATGTCAGCGCATCTGTAGTATCTAGGACACGAATCTCATCACCCTTCTGAGGAGCAGAAGGTAGTGTCAATGTTAATGTAGCAGCACCAAACGTAGTGACATAGTAGTTGGTATTAGATTCTAGATCTCCGTCTACACTAACTCCAACCCACTTACGTCCACCTGTAGGTGTAAAGTATCCAGTAACTTGGTTGATATCAATACTACCATCAGTATTGACCTTAAAGTTATTAGATCCAGCATTATTGATGTCTAATTCACCACCAGCAGAGGAGATATTTCCACCTGCGTTGATGTCTCCACCTGCATTTATATTCTTCTCAACACCAACACCACCCTCGGTTATAATTGCACCAGTGTCCTTATCAGTTGACTGAGTATCACTATGTACAGTTAAGGTACCAGAGTTATCGGTATCATTACCAATAATTGTGTTACCAGTTTGAGAATCAATACTGAAGGTATGATCATCATTAATGTGTGTCTTACCAACGAAGAAATCATTACCAATGCTCAGAGCACCAGTGTTTTCCCAACGTCCTCTAGGATCAGTTAGAGTACCAGAACCAACTAGATCAATACGTCCAGCAGCAGACATTGTAAGTCTAGGATCTGATCCATCATATACTGTAAGTAGTTCAGCACCAGTTAGTTTAATTCTTGTAGAACCAGATACCAACAGTCTCTGAGTGACATCAGGTGAAGCTTCACCGATAGACACCATACTGTTCTCATTCATCTGGATACCAGCATCGGAATCACCGATACGTGCAGATCCGTCTGCCTTAATGACTAACTTAGCAGTTGAAGCATCATCAAAATGATCATTAGACCATACCTCATCACCGATTACAAGGTTCTGACCTTGTGTAGTGATGTAATTAAGATTTGCAGCAGTATTAGACTGTTCACAATCAATACGAAGATCAGTACCACTGTCTAATTGGTACATCTTCAGGTTACCACCACGGATATACAGATCCTTAGTAACAGTTAGATCACCAACCAATTCGTGTGATCCATTACTTAAAGCAGTAAGAGTACCATCAATAGTGAGGTTACCAGTAGCTTGACCACCACCAACAGACTCAACAGGAGATGTTCCTACACCAGATCCACGAACAATTACGTCACCACCAACCCATAATCCAGTGTTAGCAGTAGTTTCAGCTGTTTCACCAGTGTTAATATGTACACGTCCTATACCATTACCATCATCATCAAATACACGTAGTGTATGAGCACCATCAGGGTTTAAGTTATCACCACCAACCCATAAAGAGTTACGGAAGATACCTGAACCTTCAACGTCTAATGTCTGTTGTGGATATACAGTTGTATTAGTTGTACGTACATTTCTGAGGTTAATACCCAACCTCATATCATTACCAGGATCGTTAGCAGTAGAACCAGAACCTGTAGTATATGTGGTTAGTGCATCAGCACCAATTACACCCCATTCTCTCCATCCATACTCAGGAGTTTCTCCTCCTTGGTATCCACCAATTTGTGTATAGATCCATCCAAGTGTGGTGTTATAGTTGACGTTAGCAATTCTATGTGCTTCACCAACGGTTTGGGTACCACGGAACTCGATAGTACCTTCTTGTTTGAAACTTTCAGAAGCAGGTACCGTCTTGTCTGTAGAAGTCTTGATTGCGTATTCAAGTCCACTAGTCTCATTACGTGGGTTAAGTATCCATTGAGCAAACTGAATAGTATTAGGTTTGAACACTGGGTTCAACATCATATCAGTTGTAGTCAGTGTCGCATCAACAGATGGATTACTGATATTACCAACACTCTTAACAAGTAGTGCAGGAACATCGTTACTATCATTAGCAAATGGATCTTCTGCTAGAGCTATCTCAATAGGTGAAGTAAACTTAGTACCACCTAGAGCAGATATCTGGAAGTCATTTGTTAGGTTAAACTTAACTTTCTTGTTAACAGTTAAGGTATCAACCGTGATGTCATTTGTATTCTCTTCTTCATCAACGTTCTCACCAGCAACTCTCAGGATAGAATCATCAATCTTAGTCTCTTCACCAGAGATAGCATTAATTCTTTGGTTACCAACGAATAGGTCACCATTAGCGTTTAGACCTGAGTAGAATACAACACCA
>MDSZ01110806.1_pt1 | contig 15565 bp, 5 predicted proteins | sample 811201 | NCBI WGS metagenome assembly MDSZ01 (sample SAMN05326647, study PRJNA326480) | marine metagenome | isolation source: seawater | place: Indian Ocean: North | collected 2010
GGAAATTATGGAATTCATTGAGAACGCAAAGATGTCCTTTAGCAGTCTCGATGCTTATATAAAGTCTTTGACTGCAGACAACTTTCTAAAAGAAAGGAATAGAGAAAGAAACAGAGCGCCGGGAACTAATATGGAAGGTGCCGCTGGTGGATATATACCGAATTTAGAAAGGCAGAAAGCAAGAGAAGGTGGGTATGCCGCTGGCGGGATAAGAAGCATGTTGGTCGACGGCAAAAGAATGGTTTATAATTCGAACGAAACTGTAAGAAGGTTCCCCGGAATGACAGAGCCAGCTATTATGCCTCCTATGCAAAGTAAAGCAGGATCGGCATACAGATCCAGATTTGGAGCGGCTCATGGCTTCGATCCTTATGCTGCGGCAGGTAAGATACCAGATGACAAACTTAACATGCTGTCAAACAAGAGAAGTTTTAGTTTGGCAGACAGAAGGCTGATAGCAAGAGCTCTTAATATAAGTACTTTTGAACTAGATAAGCTGCCGCATAAAAAAGTCATCCAATATTTACAAATGATTCAGGGGGGCGCTACGCCAGCGTCGCTAGGGGCGCAAGTTAACAAAGATTTATATAAGTCAACTACTCCATTATTCACCAGAATGAAAGATGCTGGTAAAGGTTTAGGCACTAACATAGGGGGAAGAATAACAGGAAAGATGCCTGACATGTTTGCTGTAAGGCAAGAGCTCTCTAATTTATCTATGTCTCCAGCTGGCGGATTCATGAAGGATATGGGGCGTAGTGCATTTGGGGTTCTAGCAGGAGAACAACTGGATAACCCAGAGGCTAAGAGGCGACTCATTAGAGGAGGCAGGAGCTTACTTGGCCCCGTTTCAAGTTTATCTAGTATGCAGTTCAGTAAGGAAGCCTTATTAAGCTCTGTAGGGGCCTTATCTAGGGCAGGAGCTACTGTTTCTAACTTTGTTGACCTTAAGGCTAAAAAGGACTTGCTAAAACAGGGATTTACTAAAGGTAACGTGCTTAGTGCGGGTAAGTCAATCTTAGGGGGAGCAGCAAAGACTATAGGCACTAGTATTGCTGTTAATGCAGCTATGGATGCAACTGGAGTTTCGGATACACACATGCATGGGCAGACTTCTACGGGAGACTTGTTTGCTAGATTCCTTGGGGACGTAGGTGCTGGAGCAGTTGGAGGAAAAGGGGCTGGCGCTTTAATAGCTGCTCCTCTTTCGCTAGGTACTATGGCTCAGGAAGTAGTCGACTATAATGCAAGGCTAGCTGATGAACATACCGAAAAAGGGGGGCTTACTACTAAATTCAGCTCTGATTTAACCGAAAAAGAAAATAGGTTCTTAAAGCAATATAAAAACTGGCAACTAATGGAAGCTGCTAGGCTACAAGCTCGACAAGTAGAAGATGCACATGGCGTTGGCGGCGGCGTCGTTTCTACAAAATGGAGAGCAAAACTAAAAGCAAATCAATCGAGATATGAGAAATTAATGGAAAAGAAAAAGCGACTTAGAAATACTCCAAGATCGCTTTCTGGAGGGCCTTTAGCTTCGAACGAAGGGGTCGCAGGTATATTAAAATCAGCTAAGAAAACTGAAGCTAGATTTCTGCCTCCACCCAGCCCTGTTACTGAGCCACCAAAATCAGTAAGGCCCATGAAAAGAGGCCTTAGAGTCTCAACTCCAAACTCTAGCCTTAACTCTCGTAGTGCGGCGGCTAGTGGGTCTCAAAAGAGGAATTGGTATTTAACAAATTTGGACCAACCGCACATGGCCGAGTTTAGAGGAAAAGGTTTTGGAAGAAAAAAAGAAGCTAAGCCAGCTATACCTAGATCTAAAAGAAATTGGTATCTAACAAATACAGACCAACCTCATATGGCTGAGTTTAGGAGGAGAGGTTACGCGGATGGATTCGTACCAAATGCTGAAGAAGCTAGGGATGCAGTAAGAAGAGAAATTAGATCCGGTTTAGGAAGAGATCAAATCAAAGTGCACGCTGTTACTAATAATAGAGACGAGCCCGGCGGCATGAAAGATGTTCCTAACTATGCAGCTAGTAAGGAAATAAAAGAAATGGTGAATACCCTCAATAACATATTTACAGAAGTAGAGACTATGAGGGAAAATGTTGGTAAAAATTCTCAAGAAACTAATACGACTTCAGAATCAGTGGTAAGGCACGAAAATTCTCCGTTAAGTATCAATGTTTCTGGAAACATAGAGGAAACAAACAGTAATATAGATAGAAGAATCTTTGACGCTGTGGTTAAAGCAGTGGAGCAGCTTAGAGGAGGTGTTCCAGTTGCTCCTCCCGCAAGAGAAGAAAGAGTACAATAATGCCTTTAAATTTTTCAGGAGCATATTTAGTAGGTTATAACCAAACTAACAACTTTTTTGGGGATAACCTTTATAGGCGTGCGTCGACCATAAGCATGACTATATCAAGTATTATCGACGTTAGAAACGGCGCTGTAAATAAATACCCTCTTTCGCCCACTGTTAACCAAGATAATTTGGGAGTGGAAGAGGTGTACGATTTTTTAGATTCCCAAACCCAAAGCATATCTGATTGGCAGGAAATAAATATAGATTATGGCAATGGCGAAACTCTGGTAGCTACTGGAAGAATAAACTCGTTAGACTCAATAAGGCCAAACCCTGTTAGAGTAGGAGAGTTCTCAGTAGATATAGAAATACCTACTAGTGGAGATCAAGATGCTTGGAATATGAGTCAGACTTTAGAGTTTCCTCAGACTAAAGTGCAAAGCTTGTTCCAAGAGTCCGGAGCGGCTTTTCAGGACTTTTCTGAGCAGTTTGACTTTACTATAGGAGATGATGGGTCTTATCAGTATGACCATACTTTAAACGTTCAAATGTTTAGTGGGGAGCACTTATCTAAAGACCCAATCGCAACGGCTAAAGATGTAGCAAAATTAGTATTTTTTGGAGCAGCTAACGACACTCCTTCGTTCGGATTTGTAGACTCAGAATTCTCTGGGTTTTATAAAGAGACAACAGAAGCTAACTTAACTGATGTTACAAAGTCTGGAGTAAAATACTTCTCAGAGTCTTATGACCTACAAAATCTGAATTGCACCTTTTCCAAGAGAACTAAACTAGATAAAAGTTTAAAAGATGAATTTAGTGTTGAGTTATCCCACTCCCTAACCATGGGAACAGATGGATATGTTAACGTAACAGAAGAAGGAAAGGTAAAAAGCACCTTAAACAAAAGCATTGACGATAGGTATAATATAGTGACTACCGCTATGGAAAACCAAATAGGTTCTGCGAAAACTAGATGCGACAACTTTTTTGATAATTATAGATTATCTGGAGTAGTTAATCCTAACTACAGATGGACAGAGGTATCTTCAACTGATTACGATTCAGATACTCTTTTTGACAAAGCGATATCGGTAGGCAGGGCTTTGCAGCCAAGTATAGCGGAAGCTAGCTACACAGTCTCCTTTACTAACAATAAACACACTTATGAAACTAATGGGTTGCATCAATATACCCAAAGCGTTTCCGAAGGTTCAGATGGGATAGTTAATGTTTCTTTAAATGGTAGTTTTACAAAATATTATCCGAATAAACCCCCAACAACAATAGCTTCTGATTATAATTGGATAACTAATATATACAACTCAATAAAAGGAGATTTCTTAACGAAAGCTCAGGCAACTTACGCTTACTATAAGAGTAAGCAAAATAGGAGTTATACAGAAAGAAATAAAACTTCACTACCAGTCACAGCTTATACCCAAACTAAGTCAGAGCCTACTATAGCTTTGGTTTCCTCGTCTGTAACTTTGCCTAAATTTGGATCTTCGGTAGAATACCAAAATCGATATACAGATGACCCTTCTATACTTAAAGATAATTCTCCTCTTTATACGGATCATAATTTTAGAAAATTCTCAGTATCTACTAATGATACTATGATGAAGCCAATCAATAGCACCTATGTCATAGCAGGCAAAAGACATGAGATAGTTCATGATTCGGGGCAAACGGCCATGGGTAACAGGTCTTTTAATATACAAGCTTTTATAAAAAGACCAACTCAAAATACTTTGGAGAATATTTCAGTTTGGAATATGGCGCCCAAGTTAGAAGCTATAAAAAAAGAAATAAGCCAAATAATGGCTAACATAGTCGCAGACGCGAAACTCAAAACCTCAGGTTCTGATTTAGTTGGAGATACTTTTGTACAAAACGTATCTTTTTCTCTGGACTCGAAAGGTAATTTTTCTGCTTCTGGAAATATACCTTTTATTTCATTAAAAGGAGAAAAGTTCGATACATTAGGGAGGATACTATAATGGCTTACGACGTCTCACCAGTCATAATAAAATACGATAACCAGCAGGTCTTTGACTCACTGCCGGGAAATCAACCAATCCCTTTTGTAACTAGGACCCAGAATACCATAATGCATGGGTCCTATTGGGGGCAGGTATCTAACTACAATATAGACGGCCAAATTACAGGGACTGGTCCTGAGTTGTGGTCTATGAAAGACAGTATAATACAGGGATTCAAAAAAGATTTTGCCGTGTTTTCTATTTCTGACGGATCAGAATTTGTTAATACGTCTGGCACTGTAAGGAATATAAGTTTTGCAGAAAGTAAGTATTATGGCATATTAGACTATTCTATAAGTATAGAAGCTTATGATGAAAATCTTTTTAGTGGCACATATGGAGTACTTAACCCTGTCGACCAGATATCTTATACTCATTCAGAAGATGAAAAAATAGAGATAGTTCATCAAGTTTCCGCGAAAGGTTTTCATGGGGGGACAGGCAGCCCATTACAAAATGCTAGAAACTTTGTTCTTTCAAGAAGGGACTCATGGAAGAGTAAAGCTAAGCCAATATTCGCTTCTGGGGCAGTAGACTTTTCTGAGGTTAGTCCTATCTTAGTGAGCTCAGATGAATCAATAGATAGATTCGAGGGTACTTATTCGTTAAGTGATACTTTTGTATTTAGCAGAACTGGTTTAACGGCGGTAATAGATAAGAAGTCTATAGTAGTAGAGTCGGGCATAACGAACGAAGTGATAACAGCTACTATTAATGGAGAAGTTTACGCAGGGAAAGAAGCCTCGTTAGATGTGGCTAGGACTCATATTAAAGACATGGACTACTATTCAGTAGTCTCTTCTAAGTGTCCAGATGGGGTAAATTTATACCATGTACCAACAAACATAGATATAAACGAAAACCCAAAAACGAATACTATAGATTACTCAATAACTTACGATAATATAAACATTTTTGATGATAGTTCATTAAGCGGCACAAGCCAAGGAGCTCAAGGGGCTTACTTTGATCATACTGTTAATATAGAAAGAGATGCCTTAACAGACGTAACTACTGCTACAATAGCAGGCAGCGTAAAAGGCAGAGGGAACGCTATACATAGAAGGAAAAATATACAAGACTTTTATGAAAATTCTATGAAAGACCCTTCTTCCGGTTTGTCAGCTTATCTTTATCATCAAATGGGGCCTGTTTATTCAGGGGTAATGGGCGGAGGAGCAAGAGTCCCCAACCCTTATCCAACTGCAATTTCCGTTTCTTCTGGTAACGCAAATGGAGAAATACAAATTTCTGCTAGCTTTTCGGACAAGGACTATGTCGAAGGGTTTCTTTCTGTTGACTATTCAGTGGAAGTAGATGCCGCAATGCCTATAAAGACAATAAATCCAAGCGCGAGGTTTGATGAAAACGGCTATTACATATTAGGCGATGTAGATGTAGGGTCGAGAGAAAAAGTAAATATAAAAGTTGACATGGTTTACGATCGAGAACATTACGCAACTAATGTTATAGCTGGAGACAATTCGGACAGTTTGTATTCTAGTAATCAAGAGCTCAAATCACTGTTAGTAGATTTAGCTTCCGAGTATACTCCTTTAAATTCTCAAGGAGCTGGAGCAGACAAGACTTTAACGCATTCCAGCGAATCAAAAAAAGTAAGATTAGACTCTGAAACATACAACGAAAATCGAGACTCTAGAAGTATGTCCGCTAGTTATACGTATTCTTTTAATGGCTCTAACTTCCCAGACACCAAATCTGTAAATATATATAATGAAAAAGATACATTTATGAGGGACCAAAAATCAATAACTTGGCTTTCTCAAAAGTACTTTAAATAAAAATGAATAAAGATTCTTTAAATAAAATATTAGAGCTTAATGGGCTAACTAACTCAGATATAATTTGCGATTATAGTTTTTCTGGAGCATCTGGCTCCTTAATATTCAATGAAGCTCATGAGCAGCTTGGGACCAATTGGATGTCAGGGCATTTTCTCGACTGGCCTTCTACCGGTAAAATAGACGCTGAAAAATATGCTGGCATATCTAGAAATGATACAGATATAGATTCTTCTTCTTTCGATTTAGACGGTTCAGGGTATTTAAAAGGAAACTCCGCAATTACAGTAGGCTCTGGGGTTCCAGCTGAATCTTGGACCGCTTTTATATCGTTTAGTGGAGAAGTGGACAACTCAAACAAAAATACATCGAACGTTATATTGGCTACTAACGAATCTCCAGACTCAACTTCCGGCTTTTTCGTAGGTATTAATAGCAGGTCGCTGTTTGTAGAGAACTATAACAATAGTACTTCTGGTCAGGACATTCATACTCATAACAAAGAATTACTAGCTAAAAACATAATTTCTTTATCAAAAGACGAATTTGATACAGTATCTATATCAGTACACGACTTTTTAAATACTAAAGAAGATGTTACTGAGTCTTTCGTTCTTGGAGGGTACCAAAGATCTGACCAAATAAATTTGGGAGGTTTTGTTAATAATCAAAATAATTTATTAGGTTATACAGGGTTTAGTGGATACTTAGACCAATTTCTTTTGATAACAGGAGACCTTAGTCAAGGCCAAAAAAATGATGTAGTAGACTCTTTTTACAGCTCTTCTTTTACTAAGCCTTACTATTCTAACGAAACCGTTTCTTTCGTAGAGTTTTCTGGAATGCAGGAGGTTACAGGAGTTATAGATTCAGGCATAACTGGCTACGAAAATCTTTTAGTAAAAAATATAGACTCTAGTCAAGGAAGCTTATCTCTATATGTTAATTCAGGAATTACTGGCGAAATAACTGGATCATTCTTTAGTGGAGTAACAGGTTCTGGGGTAAAAACTTCAACTAATTTAGTTTATAATGAAGAACTGCTATCTTACTCACAAGATGATATAAAATCATATAGCTCCTCTTTAGTGTCTATAAGAGAAAAAATGTCTAATCAAGATATATATGAAATATATAGCCAGAATCAAAAAAGCGATTCAATGAATTTAGTCGCAGATTACGATAAGGCTTACTCAACATTCTCTATGGAGAATTTATTTACAGGTATAGAGAAAGATAATCAAATAGGTTTGATATACGCCAACGGATACCTCTTAAGGTCCGGTGACTCAGATGAAGGGATGTATACAAGGGTAGACGACTATTCAATAAGCGCTAGCGGGTATTCTGGTATCGATACTGTGGTATATGATCTTATTCCTACGTATTCACAGGGCCAAGTTGAGCATGTTTTAAGTTCTCAGGCTCCTACAGGGATAAGGTTAACGGACTCAAAATTTCTTAACAAAGATATATATCACGGAGGAAAGAAGTTAATATCGGGTTTACATTGGCAGCATGGAGGCTCTTTCGTAGACATAGTTGACTCTAATTATCCTTTAGCTAGTCAGGTTGAAGCTGGTGTCTTAATTTTTGTTCCGGTAGCAGACGCATTTACTAGCGTTACTGGGGAAGGTCTTAATACCATTGACACAAATACTAATTTGCTAAATGAGCAAGTTTGGATAAATGGAGTAAGAAAACTAAAAGGGACTGATTACTACTCGGTGAGTCAGCATAGTCAACTAAGTTACTCTACTAGACAAACACCTTCTGAAACAATATTATATAGTGGTCAAACAGGTTTTTATAACGTGTAAATTAAACTAAGGAAAAAGGAATGGCAATTCAAAAAATAGAAGGAATAAGGGTTAAGAACTTTCCTAAAGGGGAGTTTGCAGGCGGTTTTATTTATTCAGCTAACTTTACTCAGGGAGGGGTGTCTGGCCCTTCTAAGCTAACTCTTAATGTGGTTAATGAAGGTGTCACTTCTGAAATACCTTCTAGATTTTTAGGCTTAAGAGGTGGCAGGATCCATAAAGAGGGACTAGGCATAAAAGACAGCAACAAATATACTATAAATATAGGTTCGATAAGTTTAGAAATGAACCTCGTTGGCTTTAGCGAAGAGAAAACCCCAGAGACTCATTTAATGAATTACGAATTCATAGATCTTTCTCATATATTAGATAGAATTTTTGTTGGCTTGCCTAATAGACACCAAAAGCCTACAGCGAAAGCTGCTCCTTATGGGATCACAAATCTAGAAGCTTTGTGTCCTAATTGTTGGACTGGTGAAGTAAATAGAAAAGTTAAGGCCGACATGATAGCCTTAAGAGACGCTGCTTATTCTACAGAAGCTCAAGAATTCGCAAGACTGCATGGAGTTCGTAATATGGAATATAATTTCCAATATAATCCTCCTAGGAAACAAGATATACTTAGATACGGAGGGATTATTACAGTAGGAAGGGAAGACTTTATAGATCACGGATCATCCTCTTTCGTTCCTGCATACACAAAAGAGCAAAAATACAATACTGAGTTTGGAACCGTCACAATAAACGAAACAGTACCGGGAGAGATTCCTTGTGATATACCTAATGTAACTTATAAATTTGTAGATTTATTGGCTGCTGTAGAATATATGGGCATAACCATAAAAGGTTTAGAAGCTATGGGGAAAAAAAGCTGGAGGAGAGGAATTAGAAATGACTATAGGCAATCATATACAGGAACATTAAGAGAGGTATTACAAAATTGGTGTGCAGATTTTGGATATTCATTTACTTGGGGGATGGGGGAAAGATCGATAGTGTTTGTCGATTTAGCAAAAGGCGTGGAATCATCCTTTGATGAGGTAAAAGATATAATAGAAAACGCGGAAAAAGCTACCTTAAAAACTCCTAACAAGGCTTTCTTGGTAAATAATATATCTTATTCGACCGACATATTAAACACTTACTCAAGTAATTATTTATCTTACTACTTAAAACCTCATAGGCCAAAAACATATAATCCGTTTTACTTTAATCGTATAAACTTTCATTGTTTAAGAATTAATGAGGTCTTTACTCCTGCGGCATGTGGCATGCCCGGAGGAAGTTGGAATCCGAGAAGTGCTGAACAGTTCCTAATATCTTGTGCTTTAGCAAAATTCGATTCAACAGCGAGAACTTTGTATAATATCTTATTAAAAAGATGGTGGGCCATAGGGATACAGCCGACTTACGAATTTACCAGAGGGGAAAAAGATGACATATTTCAACATCTTAACTCAGAAAACTTAGAATCTGTTTTAAGAGAAATGTCTTATAGCAGCGAGTCCGGAAGTGCGGCAGCTAGTAAAGTTAATGCATATATAGCTTATGTAAACGAAGACCAAGCTTCAGAATGGGAAGAATTTGAAAGGTCTATAGCTGATGAGTTTTTAGGCCAGCATTACGTAATGAGCGCTAGCCCTCAATCTGAATTTGATTTGTCTGAGTTCGAAGCGTGTTTACCTGTAATGAACTATAAGCAGACTGTTGAAATGACTCCTCAGGCAGAAAAAATATATAATGCAAGCGAAGTTCCTTGGGCAAAGATAGCGGCAAAGTCTCCAGCTGTTATGGCGGGAGCAAACGCTTATGTAGCTAAATGGTTAGCTCACCCTAACGTTAGAAATATATATTATATAAATGTTCCAGCTGCTTTCGGAACTTTACAGGAAGAAGTGGATATAGCTCTTCACGGAGCAAATGGCGCAGAAGACAAATTTAAAGATTTAGAAAAAGGAGTCGGCTGGTATGACCATTGCGCAATAGACTCTGAGTTGTGGAATCACATCACCGATGCTGACGACGCCCTCAAGGCAGCTTTAAGGGATGAAGGGCAAGACGATAAAGCTTTGCAAGGGACGGGCCTAACAAGAATTCAAAAAGAAGTAAGAAACTTAGAATCAAGTGCAAATGGGTCATTTTATACAAATGGCTATTTAAATACTTATAACGGGAAGTACAGCAGAATTAAACATAATGAAACTCCTAAACTTTTAGTCGTAGCTCCTGACTATATAACAAGAAATGCCTCTGTTGGTCCTGATGGAGGTTTGAATTTTAAGGCTATAGGAAGTGGATTTAAGCTTAACCGATTTACGTCTGTGGGCAGTAGAGACTTAATAATGAGCAATCCCGAAGAGTGTACAATCAGATGCGAGAGCAGTATATTGGAAACTTTATGCAAGTGCCCAACAACACTAGCTCCTGAGTCTGACTTTTTTGTTGGCTTAGGAATGGGTCTTAAAGGATTGCAAGGTCCGAGTTTTGCTTTAACTGGCCCTCATGGGGGTACATTCGTTGTATTACCTGTAAACTCTTGGCCGTTCGGGCTAGATCACCCAAGTTATAGATATCAAGGGTTTTCAAAGACTACAGCCAGCATAAGGGTTTTATTAGAAGGTAAAAAGTTAGTGTTAGACGGAGAAAATGAGCAAAAAAGGGGATTCGAAAGTATAAATACAGTGTTGGGTAATTTGCCAGAGAATACTCTGGGGATAAGGGTCAACTCTAAAGATATAACAAACGATGCAGATATGGTGTTTCAAGCGTTAGGGTCTTCAGACGCTCCCGCTGATCCAACCTCATCTTTAATAAAAGTAGTAGTTCCTTCTAATTTAAGGGCAGGTCCATTAGGTGCAGAAACTATGATTACATTAGCAGAATATCACAAAAGAATTAAAGATTATTTCGATAAAGAATCTTCTGATTCTGACAAGCCTTCAAGAAGGCTGAGCTTCTCTATGGTAGGCACCGACTACGATGTACTTTTAGGAAGTAAAAACTTACAAAATTATTTAAGGCCAGAAAAAGGCCTATCATCGTTTAGTGTTAATTTTAGCGGGCAGGGAATTTCTACTAGTTTTGCGTTCGAAACTAAACCTAAAGAACTACCTAAGCTAGAAGCAACAATGAGAAAAATAGAGCCAACAGTGTGGAAATCTTGGTATAGTTAAAATGGATTTATCTGGAAACAACTTTAGAAGCGTATCTGAGAGCACCGACTTTTCTTTCAATGTTAATTTCGGGCTCGAAGGGCAAACTGGCATTGGTGAGCTGGCTTTATCTGGAGAAAGCAAAAAAATAAAATTCGATTTCGAAAGCGGCAAAATATACGATAATGACGATAGATATATATACTCATATTCAGACGGAGACGTTATTAACATATCTGGAGACGCTTCTCCTAATGCCTACTCTTATTATTTAGACGGGAAACCTTTTTCTTTCGGTAAGCCAAAAGACAACTTTAAGTTACAAAAAGTTTGCTTTGATACGACTGGTATGGCTTTTTCTAATACTTCAACAGAGATAAAAGGAACTAAACCTGACTATTATGTAGAATTTCCGTCAACTTTTACTCATAGCGGATATCATACAGGACACATTGTAAACAATAGTTCCTCTTTAGGCTTTAGGGTGTTGGGCGTTGACGTTGTGAACGCATTTCAAACTTTTTGGAACGTATCAAGTTTCGATTCTGATATATTGCCTAATAACTCAGGTAAAATAGTTGTGCAAGATTTATCTGGGTATCCGGTTTTTGATACTGGCAGATATGATATAAAAATTCATTCCAACTTTGGACCAATATCTACAGGGGTTCAGGCTTTGTCTAGTCCGGCAGATTTCAGAAACGTTAGCTTTTCTGTTTCAGAAAATAGTTCAGGAATATTAGACACAGGAGTAGCTTTCGGTTTCGGCACAGGAGAAACAAAAACTAATTCTTATATAATAGATTATTCTGCTTATAGCGGAATAACTGCTTCAGGGGACAAAAAACTATACATATCATTAGAGTATGAAAAAGGCACAACTGGAGACTTTTTTAATGGCCCAAACGGATCCGTTTTAGCTACAGGAGATCCTATAGTAACTGTAAACAGAGAAGAGCTTTCGTCTCCTTTAAGGAGAGGCTTTGAAGTTAGTCGGACTACAGGCATATTTAGCGGTGTGGCTGATGTAATTGGAAGTGGATATGAGGGTTTTAGTAAAAGACAACTATTAAAAGCAGAAGGGCACACTGGAAATTTTATATCAGGCTACGCTAATTCTTCGGCCGAAGTATTTGTATATGCAAGTGGAATAAACGAAGGAGACCTAATGTCAGGGACTAAGGTTTTATCTCCTTATGGAGACAGCAATGAAACTTTTATTGGGACTGGTTCAGGCATACTAACTGAATACTATGATAATAATTGGAATTATACTCCGGGGGCTTATGTTGCTACTACTGGCGAAATAACAGGGATATTTACCGGTAAAGATATAGACGCGTCAAAACTCGGCAATAAACACTATTCAGCATATATAACAGGAAACATAGCTACTATAACTTCAGGCTCTTCTTCTTCTTTTGATTGGGGAGCTTTCCTTAACCCAAACACTGTCAAAGCTGTTGACTCTAATTATGCCTCTAGTGGCATAACTGGAACAACCGATCATAGTGGTTTGTGGGATGGCGACATTATAGCTTCAGGCGATACATTCTATTCTGGTTCGGGAGATTTAACTGGATATTTAAGTGGATACAGCAAAAGCTTCACTGGCTCTTTTGATTTGATGACGGGAGTAAGCGGAGAATTTAGCTTTAGAGACTCTGGTATAAGTGTATATACCGGGTATAAGACAAGCGATGATTACACTATAGAGGGCTCTGGAGAAAGTGCAGAAAGTCTATTTGTAAAATATACTACTACATTTGACTACGAGCCCTTAGTCGCTTTGCTAACTGTGAGCGGTATAGATGGGAACATATATACTGAAAGTATAACTGGAATAAGGTAATGCCAAGAACAGCAAAACAAATAGATTTTAGCAGTAATAAGCCCGCATCAGAAGGCGTCAGGCATACTGGAGATGATATAACCGCTTTTAAGGTAAAGCACTATCTAGCGCAAGCAGGCAATAAGTTCTTCGCAGGTTTAGGCGAAGAGGGGCTCTGTAATGAGCCGATGTTTGACGAATACAGAAAGGGAGCAGTTTCTACTGGAGTTAAATTCAATGAAGGAAACAGACCTGAAAAAATAATAGAAGCTTACAAAAAAAGAGGCCAAGGTATACAGTGGGGAGCTCATTGTGTCACAGCTACAACTAATTTAAATCATTATTCTTGTTATTTTTTACTTGGTATCCCTTACGTTGATAAAGTCGCTGATGACGTAGGTGAAGCTGACGATTCAAGCAAAACATTAAGGGTTGTTGCCCAAAGTGATGCCGCTTACGATTCATCTACTTCTCCAACTAAAACTTTGTCTAACTCTAGGCTAGTTAATTATCCTTATTTAGCTTTAGAGAGGGACTCTAGTGGGGTAAGGCATACGTACGAAGTATATCATATAGTAGGTCAAGCAAAGCAAATACAAGGTTTAAAGGATTTAGGATATAGAATTAATCAAAATCCTAATGACCCTAATGAGTATAGAATGCTTATTGATATAGAGGGAGCTGACGATCCAGAAGAACTAACAACGAACCTTAGTGCATGGTTTGATACTTACGGCGATAAGTCGCCTAAAGAAAAAAAAGAAATTGCTCAAGATTATGGTGTCGTAGCTAAATCGAACGAAGCATATTTAAATTCATCTCCAGCGCAAGATATATCTATAGTCGGAAACTCCCTTGCCGCCTACCTAATGAAGACGAACCTAGTTTCAGATATAGGTTATGTTCTTGGTAGTAGGCAAGTTTTCGATGGCAATTATGGTGGTAGGACTGAGGCTGCAATGTTTAATGCAAATGAATGTAATGACAGCTCCGTTCCCTTAGAGGATAGATTACCGGATTGCGGCGGTTGCGACGGAAAATTTGCTAAAAGCCCAGTTTGGCCGCCTTATAAAACTGACGACTTAATAAACGTAATAGCTTGTGCTGATATACTCCCTGACTGGCCGGGAGTATTTTCGATTAACGGTGGCCCAGCCGTTGCTTGTGACTATATGGATACCAACTTTGACAGTAGGCAAAGAGTTGGAGCAAGTGGCGTCAAAGGTGACAAGGGAGAAAAGGGAGAAAAGGGAGACAAGGGCGAAAAGGGACAAAAGGGAGATAAGGGCTTTAAGGGCGAAAAAGGAGACAGAGGATACAAAGGAGAAAAAGGGGAAGAAGGGGAAAAGGGTTTTAAGGGTCAAAAAGGCGAAAAAGGAGACGAAGGGGAAAAGGGTCAAAAGGGATTCGAAGGTCCCGGCGGTAGTCCCGGTCAACCCGGTCCAGTCGGACCAAAAGGTCCTCAAGGTGATGTAGGTGATCCTTCTACGGAACCCGGGCCAGAAGGCCCAAAAGGTCCGTCAGGAGATAAAGGTGAAAAAGGCGACAAAGGCGACAAAGGCCAAAAGGGAAAAGAAGGTCCAAAGGGTCAAAAGGGAGAAAAAGGCCCAAAGGGCGAGAAGGGTCAAAAGGGAGACAAAGGAGACAAAGGAGAAAAGGGCCAGAAAGGAGATAAGGGTGAGAAGGGAGACAAAGGTGAAAAGGGTTTAATTTGCCCCGCTTGTGAATCTGGATCTAACGGCTCTTCTACTACTGGAACAATTACTCTTGCTATAGGTAATCCTGCGTGTTGGACCGAAGGAGAGGCAGTATGCATAAATGGAACCACTGAAGGAACTGTTGCTTCTGTCGGAGTCAACTTCGTTAATATATCTTATACATATGTAGACGACGATTTTACTTCTGGAGATGTAACTGTTTGTCATGGTGCATGTTCGCCTGAAGGAACAAAGGGAGAAAAAGGCGAAAAGGGTCAAAAGGGAGAGCCGGGAGAGAAAGGCGAAAAGGGCGAAAAGGGCGAGAAGGGAGAAAAAGGCGAAAAGGGTCAAAAGGGAGAGCCGGGAGAGAAAGGCGAAAAGGGCCAGAAGGGCGAAACGGGAGACAAAGGCCAGAAGGGCGAGAAGGGTCAAAAGGGAGACAAAGGAGACAAAGGAGAAAAGGGTCAAAAAGGCGAAACGGGAGATAAGGGCGAAAAGGGCGAAAAGGGTCAAAAGGGAGAGCCGGGAGAGAAAGGCGAAAAGGGCCAGAAGGGTGAAACGGGAGACAAAGGTCAGAAGGGCCAGAAGGGTGAAACGGGAGAGAAAGGTCAGAAGGGCGAGAAGGGTCAAAAGGGAGACGAAGGTGAAAAAGGCCCAAAGGGCCAGAAGGGAGAAACAGGAGATAAAGGCCAAAAGGGTCAGAAGGGAGAAACAGCAGATAAAGGCCAAAAGGGAGAAAAAGGGTTGGATGGAACACTGTCTGGACCTGTGGGACCCAAAGGCGAAAAAGGCAACGCCTCTTCGGTCAAAGGCTCCAAAGGCCAAAAGGGAGAAAAGGGTCCGACAGGAGACAAAGGCGAAAAGGGTCAGAAGGGCCAAAAGGGAGACAAAGGACTTAAAGGCCAGA
>MDSZ01064650.1_pt1 | contig 15561 bp, 17 predicted proteins | sample 811201 | NCBI WGS metagenome assembly MDSZ01 (sample SAMN05326647, study PRJNA326480) | marine metagenome | isolation source: seawater | place: Indian Ocean: North | collected 2010
AAATAAGATTAATCTTGTTAAATTAATTAAAAAAAGTATTCTTTATAAATTAATTTATATCCTTATGAAAAAAATACTTATCTTGGGAGCAAGTTCCGACATAGGAATTGAAGTAATAAAAAAATTGCTAGGCTTGAAATATATAATTACAGCCCATTACTCAAGTAACAACAAATCATTAAAAAATTTTAAAAATATTAAAAAAATTAAATTTGACTTTAGCAAAAACAAAAAAAATATGACATCAGAATTAAAAAAGAAATTTGGATCGAATTATGATTGTTTTATAAACCTAGTTGGTTTCATAGATAACAAAGGATTTTACAATTTTAATGTCGAAAGTATTATAAAAACTCTAAAAATTAATTCATTATTTCCAATGATTATTCAAAGAAATATAATAAAAAAAATGATTAAAAATAAATATGGAAGAATACTAAATGGGTCAAGTATAGGTGTTAAATTTGGAGGTGGAAAAAATACATTTAATTATTCGTTCTCAAAACATTGCATGGAATTTATACCTAATAGCTTTAAAGAATGGTCAAAAAATAATGTGCTAATAAATAATTTAAGAATAGGAGTGACTAATACAAAAATACATAATAAAATAAACAAAGGACTTTCAATGAAAAAAAGATTAGATCTTATTCCAGCTAAAAGAATGGCCGAACCATCTGAAGTAGCAGATTATATAGTTTTTTTAATTTCAGACAAAAATACTTATATTACAGGCCAAACTTTGTCGATATCTGGTGGAGAGTAACATTAAAAAAAATGTTTATAGAACAAAAAATATAATATATTTACTCAATCAAAATAATATGAATATTAATAAAAAATATTTTAATGGAAATTTAACATTTTTATATGCTCTTGGAATAATTTTAATTTCAAGATTTTTACCTCATCCACCCAATTTTACTCCTATTATTTCTTTAGCAATTTTAATGCCAATTTTCTTTAAAAAAGACCAAATTTCCTTAATTTTAATAATAAGTGGTATGTTTATTACAGACATATTTTTAGGTTTCTACTCCACTTTTATTATTACTTACTTAACATTAATTTTAATTTTTTATTTTAACAAAATATTTTTAAAAAATATTAATTTTAAAAATTTAATTTTTACTTCCCTAATTTCTTCAGTGATATTTTTTATTTTAACTAATTTTGGAGTCTGGGCATTTGGAAATATGTATGAAAAAAATATGATGGGTCTTTTTAACTGTTACTACCTAGCAATACCTTTCTTTCACAACACTGTTTTAAGTACGACTTTATTCTGTTTAATTTCATATTTTTCTTATATTAAAATCAAATCATTTGCTTAATTTAAGCAACTATTATGTATTTTAAAAATACATTTAAAAACAAAAAAGTACTGGTCACTGGTCATAGTGGATTTAAGGGCAGCTGGTTAGCAGAATGGTTGCAAATTCTTGGAGCGAAAACTTATGGAATATCAAAAGATATACCTACTAAGCCATCTCACTTCAAAATTTTGAATTTGAAAAAAAAAACAAGAACCCACATGTTCGATCTTAGAAAATCTAATTTATTAACAAAAAAAATAAAATTGATTGAACCAGATTTCATTTTTCATCTTGCTGCACAGTCTTTGGTTAAAAAATCTTATGATGATCCAGTAACTACATGGCAATCAAATTTAATATCAACATTAAACTTATTAGAGTCGCTTAGACATACAAAAAAAAAAATTACAGTTGTAATTATTACAAGTGATAAATGTTATTTAAATGATGATAAAAAGAAGTCTTATAAAGAGAATGATATATTAGGTGGTATAGATCCTTATAGTGCATCAAAAGCATCATGTGAAATACTTATTAATTCATATGTAAAATCGTTCTTTAATTCAAAACAACATAATATTAATATTTGCTCTGCTAGAGCTGGAAATGTAATTGGCGGTGGAGACTGGTCATTAGATAGACTGATACCAGATTATGTAAAATCTTGGAAAAATAAAAACAAATTAAAAATTAGAGGTATAAAATCTACTAGACCTTGGCAGCATGTACTAGAGGCTATTTCAGGTTATTTAACGTTGGCAGATCAATTATCAAGAAATAGAAAACTTCACGGCCATTCATTTAATTTTGGCCCTTTGCATAAAAAAAATTTTACTGTAAATGATGTATTGAAAGGGTTAAGTAAATATTTATCAGGTGTTAAATATAAAGTTAAAAAAAATAAAAAATTTAAAGAGTCAAATTTACTAAGTCTAAATTCAAATAAGGCTAAAAAACACTTATCATGGAAACCAAATCTGACTTTTAATCAAACCATAGAGTTTGTAGGAAATTGGTATAAAAATTTTTATTTGAATAAAAAAATCATAACTAAGTCACAGATAATTTTGTACCAAACTATAGCAAAAAGAAAGAAATTAAATTGGACAAAAGCTTAAATAACATAAAAGAGATTAAATTAAAAATATTTCAAAATAAAAAGGGAAATATCTTGAGAGGTTTTAGAAAAAGTAAATCAATTAAATTTCCTTTTTCCGAGATTTACTTTTCAAGAATAAAATATAATAAAATAAAAGGCTGGAAATATCACACTAAAATGACAATGGAATTATTTGTTCCAATAGGAAAAGTAAAATTTATTTTTTTTGATGAAAATAAAGAGCAATTTAAAGAAATTATAATTGGAGAAAAAAACTACAAAAAAATAATTGTTCCGCCAAAAATATGGTTTAGTTTTAAAGGATTATCTAAAATTGAAAGCTTAGTTGTAAATATGGCTGATATTATTCACAGAAAAAAAGAATCAAAAAACATACCTTTAAATAAAATAAAATATAAATTTAAATGAAAGTTGCAATATTAGCAGGGGGCTTTGGAACAAGAATTTCAGAATATACAAAAAATATTCCGAAACCTATGATACCAATTAAAGGAGAGCCAATATTAATAAAAATAATTAAAATTTATGTTAAATTTAATATAACAGAATTTGTCGTTGCGACGGGCTACAAACACAAAGTAATAGAAAATTATTTTATTAAAAACAAAAATTTTAAGTCTTATATATTTAAGACAAAAAAAAAGAAAAAATTTTTATTTAAAATTGATAAAAAAATTTGTGAGATTTGTTTATATTATACAGGAAAAAATACATTAACTGGCGGTAGACTTAAAAAAATAAGAGATGAATTTAAAAAAAATAAAACATTCATGATGACTTATGGAGATGGAATAGCAAACATAAATATTAATGATTTAATAGATTTTCATTTAAAAAATAAAAATTTTGCAACAGTTACTGCTGTTCATCCAATAGCAAGATTTGGAATGTTAGAAATCAATAAAAAAAATTTGGTTGAAAAATTTGAAGAAAAAAAACAAACAAAAAAAGATTGGATAAATGGAGGTTTTTTTGTATTTGAGTATGATGTTTTTAAGTACTTAAAAAGCGAGAAGACAATTTTAGAGCAAAAGCCCCTTGAAACTTTATCAAAAGAAAAAAAATTGTTTGCTTATAAGCATAATGGTTTTTGGATGTGTATGGATACAAAGAGAGATTTAAATAATTTAGAAAAAGTTTACAAAAAATATTTTGAATGAAAATAAGTATAATTCAAAATTGTTTCAATGGAGAAAAATTTTTAGAAAAATCTTTAAGTAGCATCAAAAATCAAACATATCAAAATTACGAGTTGATATTTTTAGATAATTGTTCAGATGATAAAAGTAAGGAGATATTTGAAAAATATAAGGATCCAAAATTTAAATATTTCAAAACAGATAAAAAACTTAAGTTATATGAGGCAAGAAATTTAGCTATATCTAAGTCTAAAGGTGAGTATATAGCATTCTTAGATGTTGATGATTGGTGGGAACCATCAAAATTGTTTCATCAAGTAAAAATCCTTAATGATAATTTAGATGTTGATGTGGTTTATTCAAATTATTATGTTTTTAACGAAAATTTAAAATTAAAAAAAAAAAATTCAAAAAAATTATTACCTAATGGATTTATAATTGATGATTTAATTAAAGAATATAAGATTGGTATATTAACAACAATGTTGAGATCAAATATTTTTTTTAAAGATAATAAATGGTTTGATCCAAATTTTTCAATTTTAGGTGATTATGAATTTTTTTTAAAAATTTCAAAAAATAAGTATTTTTTTTATATAGACAAATGTTTGGCCAATTATAGAAATCATAGTTCAAATTATTCTTCTTTAAATTTTACCGAAGAATTAAAAGAATTTGAATACTTTATCAATAAACCAGAAATAAAAAATCTACTAAGCATAACTCAAGCTAATAACTTAAAAAACTATTATCAAGCAAACAAAAGAAAACTTCTTAAACTTGAAAAAATAAATAAGGATTTAATTTATTTATCTAACAAGCCTGTGAGTGTTAATAAGATATCTAAGTTAATTTTCATTTATTTAAAGAAAATAATCTATAAATTTTTATGATATTGATAAAAGTCTAATTTATATTAAATATACTTAATGAAAAAAAAAGTTCTTTTAGTAAACCCTCCATTTTACAGATTATTAGGATCCCATTATAATGCTAATTCGCTTGGTATTGCTTATGTTGCATCATATTTAAATGAAAATGGGCACGATGCATGGCTATATAATGCTGATTACATAAGTGAAAAAAAATATGCAAATTTAAAAAAATTGTTTAATTCATTTACTGACTATAAAAAATATTTTACTGATTATGATAATCCAATTTGGGAAGAGGTTGTTGATAAAATAATTGCATTTAATCCTGATTGGGTTGGCTATACATCTTATACAGCGAATGTTGGAGCAATCAAAATTATTACAAGCAAAATAAAAGAAAGAGCAAAATATATTAAACAAGTTGTAGGTGGTGTTCATGCAACACTAGACGCAAAAACTCTTGATAAAATTCCCGACGCTGATTTTACTGTATTGAGAGAAGGTGAAGAGGTTATGTTAAAATTAGTTAATGGAGAAAATCCATCTTCAATCATAGGTATAACTTATAAAAACTCAAAAGGTGAGATAATTAATAATGGGATTGCACCAATAATTAAGAATATTGATAAGCTTCCATTCCCTGAAAGAGATAAATTTTATGGCATCAATGATAATGAGAAAAAAAAAGTAGATGTATCTTATATAAATACAATTAGAGGATGTCCGTATAAATGTACATATTGTGCCTCTCCATTTCACTGGGACAGACGTACAACTAGATTGAGATCACCAGAATCAGTAATAGCAGAAATGAAACATCTGAAAGAACATTATTGGGATAATGTAAAAAAGTATGATTTTAGCGCATCAGGAAATTCAGCAAAGAAAGATGAACTAATTATTGAAGATAACACAATGGTATATTTTGTTGATGATGTTTTTACGGTTAATAAAAAAAGAGTAAAAGAAATACTAAGAATGATGATTAATGAGAAATTAAATATGAGATGGAAATGTGAAGCTAGAACAGACCACTTAGACCAGGAAATAGCAGAATTAATGAAGGAAGCGGGATGTATTAGAGTAAAATTGGGTTTTGAATCAGGTAGCGATAGAATTCTAAAACAAATTAAAAAACTCGAGACAAAAGATGAAATGTTAGATGGCGTTTCATATTTAAAAAAAGCAGGTGTTGAGTTCTCTGGATACTTCATGGCTGGTTTTCCCGGAGAAACTGATAAAGATCTTCAGAAAACTATAGATTTTGCAAAAGAAGTTAATGCAAATTACTATTCACTTTCTGTGCTTGCACCCTATTATGGAACAGAGTTATTTAATGATTTAATGGCTAAAGGACACCAATTAGACAAACAGCCATGGGAATATTTCTTTCACCAATCCCCAGAATTGATGGTAAATAATACTATATCTAAACCTATGCTTAAAAAATTTTTGGAGTTGAATGAATTAAATCAAAAATCCTCAAATTACGTTTAGTTTGTGAAGATTCCAATTTTAAGAATACCTTATTCTAATAAAAACATAAGCAATATCAAAAATGGAATAACAAAAATAATTAAAAGTGGTCAATTTACAATGTCAGAAAATGTTAAAAAATTTGAGCAAAAATTTGCATCAATCATTGGTACAAAATATGCAATAGCTGTTAATAGTGGTACTAGTGCTTTAGAAATTATTTTTAGGTCTCTAAACATACAAAATAAATATGTTATTGTTCCCACTAACACATTCATGGCAACACCATTATCAGTAATTCATGCCGGAGGAAAAGTAATATTTTGTGATATTGATAAAAAAGATCTGTGTTTAAATTACAATTTTTTAAAAAAAAAAATTAAAAAAAAAAATATTGCGGCAGTTGTTATAGTGCATATTGGGGGGATAATTTCTCAAAATATGAGTGAAATAATTACTCTTTGCAAAAAAAATAAAATTCCTCTTGTAGAGGATTGTGCACATGCTCATGGATCTACTTACAAAAATAATTTTGCTGGGAACATTGGGTTAGCAGGAGCATTTTCATTTTACCCAACAAAAATCATAAATTCTGCAGAAGGTGGAATGATTACAACCAATAATATAAAAGTATTTAAAAAATCTCTAATTTTTAGAGAACATGGAAAAATTGATAGTTTGCTTAATTATCACACAGAACTGGGTAACAATTGGAGATTCAGCGAACTACATGCGTTATTAGGTTTAGAGCAATTAAAATCTTTTAAAAAAATTATTGAGGCAAGAAATTCAATAGCAAACTTTTATTATAAAAAATTAAAAAAATTAAAAGATATTGAAATTATTAACTTACCGAAAAATACTAAATCAGGTTTCTATAAATTTATTATAATTGTTAAGAAAAAAAACACATCAAAAATTAAAAAAATTATGTTAGAAAAATTTAATATTAAGTTGCCAGGTGAAGTTTATAATTTTATGTGTCATAAACAACCAGTCTTCAAAAAAAATAAAGAATTAATTGAAAATTTTGGAGAAAAACTTCCTAATTCCGAAGAAATTGAAAATAAGCAATTATGTTTACCACTTTATGTTGGTTTAAAAAGTAAAGAATTAAATTATATAATTAAATCTTTAGAAAAGACATTAAAAATTGTCTAAAAACATTTTAATAATTGGTGGGAGTGGATTTGTCGGAAAAGGTTTATGTTTATCTTTAAAAAAAAAATTTAATGTTACTAATTTAGATATAAAAAAAAATAAAATCAAAAAAATAAAATATATAAAATCCAATATTTCAAATTTCAATAACACTTACAAGGCAATCAAAAAAAATGATATCATAGTCCTTTGTGCTGCGATGTCAGATATTAATATCTCTGAACAAAAAATATCCGAAACAGTGTTTAAAAATATTTACTTAGTTTCTAAAATTCTGGAAATTTTTGTAAAATTTAAAAATAAAAAATTCATATACTTGAGCTCAATCTATGTAAATGGTAAAAATCAAGATCTATATAAATTTACAAAAATCACTTCAGAAAATTTAATTGTTGATCTCCTTAGAAAATACAAAAAAAACTATGTAATTCTAAGATTACCATCTATGTGTGGCTTATTTAGCAGAGGATCAGATGTTATGAGTATTTTTAAAAAAAATATTAAAACAAATAAAGATTTAATTATAAAAGGTCACGGCAACCAGATGAGAAATTTTCTATTCAATGAGGATTTTTCTAAACAGTTTCATAAACTTTTGTCAAAGAGATACAATAACAAAATTTTGAACATTTTTTCAGAATACAGTTTAAGTATAAATAATTTAGCTAGAATATTTACAAGTTTAAGTTCTAATATCAAAGTGGTTAAAAAATTAGACAAATTTAGGGAAGATGATTTTGATTTAAGAAGTATTAATATTAAAAAATTAAAAAATATAGTGATAATAAAAAATAAAGATAATATTAATAATAAAATTAAAAAATTTATTTACCAAAAAAAATAATTTGAAAACTATACATTTAGTATATCCATTTGACCTAACTAAAAACTATTCACCCTGGGAGGAAGGAAATCAGATATATAAATCATTGAAGGATATATATAATTTCAAGATATACAACTGGATGTCATTTCAAAAAATTCACCCTAAAAAAGGAGATATACTTTTAGGACATCCACATTCATTCCCTTTTACAACCTTCAGAAACTCTTTATCAAATAAAAATTGGGAAAAGGTTATTATTTATCAACCTTATAATGAAGACCCTTTTCAGTTGAGCTACATTAATAGATTTATTAATGAATGTGATCAATTTATAGCACTTTGTGGTGATTATTGGTTTAAACGAGTTAATAAATCTATTTTTAATGAATGGACAAACATTATTGATCAAATTGATTTATGTATAAATTCAAGTCTTTACCCTTTCATTAAAGATAAATTTAATAAAAAGGGAGAAAGAAAATTTTTATATATAGGTAATGATTATAGTTACAATAATTATGCGAAAAATACCGACTATTTAGAAGAAATAAGTAAAAAATTTGAAAAAAATACATTTGGTTCAATAGGAAATAAAAAGTTTAAAAATTTTCAAAATTATGGGTGGTTAAATTTAAAAGATAAAAAAAATTTAGATATTATAAAAAAATATGATTTTATTATTCACACAAGCACAAATGATGCAAATCCCTCAACTGTGCTTGAGGGAATGTCATGGGGGTTGGTGCCTATAATCACAAAAGAAACAGGACATTCTGAAGACAGTATAATATACATTCCTTTAAACGACATAAGTAATACTAAAAAAATTTTAGATTTTTACCAAAATGAAGATGAAAAGAATTTAATTGAAATTCAACAAAAAAACTTAAAACTTGTTAAAGAAAAATATAATTGGAAAAATTATAGAAAAAAAATTAGGGAATTAGTATTAAAAAAAAAATCAAATAGAGTTTTAATTTCAAGAAGTAGTAAAAAAATATTTTTTCAAAATGAAAAAAAATCACCAAATTATTTTTTAAATTTAAAAACAATTTATAGCGTTACTAAATATAATTTATCTTTACTTGTGAAGTATTTAATTTATGAAAAAAAACAAAAAAAAATTTAAAATTGGTTTAATTGGATATGGCCAATGGGGAAAAAAAGTTTACAGAAATTTGTTGAAGTACAAACAATTTAATATTCAAATTTTTTCCAAAAATGGAAAAAAACCAGCAAAAAAAATAAGCACATTATCTTATTTGATTGACTTTGATCTAATTTACCTAGCGACTACAGAAAAAATTAATTCAAAATATTCAAGTTATTTAATAAATGAGAATATAAATGTCATTTCTGAAAAACCAGTATTCATGAATATAGACAAATATAAATATTTAAAAAAAAAAAAAATTAAAACTTTATTTAAAGTAAATTATATTTATGCAATTTATAATAAATTTATAAAAATAAATAAAATTATAAATAAAACAAAAATTAAAAAAATATTTCTTTTTTTTTCCTCTACAACAAAAAAAAATAAATTTCAGACTTGTAAGCAGGAATGGCTACCGCACATATTTTCATTAGTTGATTATTATAATTTACTTAAAATAAAAAAATGCATAATTAGAAAAAAACTTAAAAATTATCACTTAAAAATAATATGTAAAAATAATACACAAATAAATTGTATTTATGGAAACAATTTTGATAAAAAAATTAGATATCAAAAAATATATTTACATAATAAAAAAATAATCAAAATTAATGACAATCAAGTAATTATAAACAATTCGATTAAAAAATTTAAAAGAACACCCCTAGAAGTGTTGTTTGATGAAACAAAAAAAATTTTATCGAATAAAAAGAATTTTAATAATGATTTGCAAAAAACACTAATTTACAATAAGTACATCAATCAACTAAAATTATGAAAAAAATAAAAATATACGCAGACGGTGCAGATTATAAAGAAATATTAAAACTAAATAAGAGCAGTTTAATCAAAGGTTTCACAACTAACCCATCACTAATGAGAAAATCAGGTGTAAAAAGTTATGCAGATTTTGCAAAAAAAATATTAAAAAAAATATCTAAACCAATTTCATTTGAAGTTTTCTCAGATGATTTGCATAGTATGAGTAGGCAGGCAAAAGTTATAAACTCATGGGGAAAAAATGTTTACGTTAAAATACCAATTGTAAATTCAAAAGGAAAAACAACTGTTTCCTTAATAAAACAATTGGTTAATAGCAAAATAAAATTGAATATTACCGCCGTATTTACGATTAGCCAAGTAAAACAAATATTAAAAAATATTAATAAAGATAGCGATTTAATAATTTCAATATTTAGTGGCAGGATTGCAGACACGGGAAGAGATCCAATTCCAATAATTAAACAAGCATTAAGTTTAAAAAAAAAATTTAGAAAAGTAAAAATATTGTGGGCAAGTACTCGAGAAGTTTTAAATATATATCAAGCAGAAAAAATAAATTGTGAAATTATTACCGTTCCAAATAATATTTTAAAAAAAATTTCACTTAAAAATAAAAATTTACATAAATATTCTATTGAGACATCAAAAGATTTTTTTATTGACGGAAAAAAGTCAAATTTTAAAATATAGTGTATAATAAAGTTTCTATAGTTATACCAGTATATAATGAACAAAATATTATTTTTGAGTCTATTACAAAATTAATTCATTGGAGAAATAAAAATAATTTAGGGTTTGAGATAATTATAATTGATGATGGAAGTTCAGACGACACTTATAAGATTTTATTATCATTTAATAAGAAAATAAAATTAATTAAACAAAAACATTCTGGACAATTTACAGCAATAATTAAAGGTATTAAGAGATCAAAAAAGGACCTAGTGATTGTTATGGAGTCTGATTTGTCGATCAATTATAATATAATTAAAACTCTAATGATTACAAAAAAAAAAACAGGAGCAGATATAGTTACTGTCTCAAGAAATCACAAAAAATCAATAAATTATAATAAACCATTTTATAGAAAAATTTTGAGTTTTTTTAATATAATCATTTTTAATTTTTTCTTTAAAACCAAACTAACAGACCCTCAAGTTTCAGTTAAAATTTATGATAGAAAGACCTTTATAAATCTATCCAAAAAACTGATTTCACCAAATGACGGAATGAAGAGTACCGAAATTTTATTATATTATCTGATAAACAATATGAAGATAGTAGAAATACCTGCAATTTATCATAATAGAAATACCAGTCAAAACGTTTCACTAAGTAATATTGTCAAAGTTTCTATAAGTTGTTTAGTAAGTTTATTTTTAATTTGGAAAGAAATTAAAAATAAAGATAGGATAGGCTTATTGAAAACAAATTTAATTTAGAATTAAAATGATCTATGTAAAATCTCCATTAAGAATTACTTTAGGTGGTGGAGGTAGCGATTTACCATGGTTTTATAAAAAGCATGGCGGATATGTTCTTACAACTTCAATTGATAAATTTATACATTTATTTGGTATTAGACGTCCATATGATAATAAAATATGGTTAAGTTATTCAAAAAATGAAGTATGCCAAAATGTTAAGGATATTAAAAATGAGATAATTAGAGAAGCTTTTAATTATTTTAAAATAAAAAACTCATTAGAAATACACACAGTTTCAGATGTTCCTGGTAATTCCGGATTAGGATCATCCGGAGCATTTATATCTACAATTCTAAAATTTTGCTCAGAATTTAAATCAAAAGAATTGTCAAAGTATAATCTGGCCAAACTAGGCTGTTTGCTTGAAATGGTAAAATTAAGTAAAAATTCAGGCTTACAAGATCAATTTATCTCAGTTTATGGGGGTATAATTGAAATGATAATTTCTAAAAATGGAGAAGTAAAAGTTAAAAAGCTTAAGTTAAAAAATAGAATAAAAAAAAAATTTTTAAATTCATCAGTTACATTTTATACCAATTTATCAAGACCATCTGAACTAATATTGTCTTCTCAAAAAAAAAAAATATCTATCTAAAAACGAAAATGAAAAATTTATGCATGACCTTGTAAAAATTGGCAAAGAAATAAAAAATAAATTGTTATTAGGTGATATTAAAACTGTAGGTCATCTGTTTAATGAGCACTGGCAAATTAAAAAAAACCTATCAAATAATATGAGCAATAGTTTTATAAATAAATTATATAATTATGGAATAAAATCAGGTGCATATGGTGGTAAAATTATTGGCGCTGGTGGTGGAGGCTATATTATGTTTATTCTAGACTCCCAAAAAAAAAAAAATTTTATCAAAAAGTTCAAAAAGTTTAATCTTTCTCCTTTAAATTGGAATTTTTCTGATCAGGGGACAACATTGATAACAAATACAAATAAATGAAAATTGCTATTATTGGTGCAGGAATTTTTGGAATTACTGCTGCAATAAAATTATCAAAATTTAAAGATTTTAATGTAGATGTTTTTGAAAAGTGTAACTCGATCTTTCAAGGAGCTACTTATGCAAATCATAACAGACATCATTATGGGTTTCATTACCCCAGAAGTCAAAAAACTTTAGATGAGATTAATTCCTCCAAAGACGAATTTGAGTTTTATTACAAAGACTCATTATTTTTTAATTTCCAAAATCTCTACGCAATTTCCAAAAAATCTAATGTTAATAAATTTAGTTATCAGGATTTTATGAATAAAAATAATTTGAAATATAAAGAAATAAAAATATCTCAAAAATTATTTAATAAAAAAAAAATATCTTCTGTTTATAAAGTAAGAGAGGCTGTTTATGATTATAATATTTTAAAAGATATTACTAAAAGAAGAATAAAAAATAAATTTAAGATTTTTCTTAACCATAATCTAATATCAACAAAATATTTAAATAAAAAATATTTATTAAACTTTTCTCATGGCAAAATTAAAGTAAGAAAAAATTATGATTTTGTAATAAATGCATGCTACTCTAATATAAATCAAATATTAGATATATTTAAAATAAAAAATAAAAGTTATGAATATAACCTTCAACAGCTTGCAATAATTTCATTCGATAATTTGAAAAAAACAGGAATTACAGTTATGGATGGAAATTATCCAAGTTTTTTACCAATTCCAAAGACTAATAAATACCTCTTTGCACATGTTGTAAAATCTCAATTAATAAAGGAAATCTCAAAAAGTAATTTATTTAATAATGTAAATTATATAAAAGATAATTATGAAAGTATTTATCAAGAAAGCAAAAAATATCTCCCAGTGCTTCATAAATCTAAATATCATGGGTCTATATTTGTAAACAGAGTTGTTATAAAAAATAAAAATGATGATCGTGTATCAGATTTAATTTATCATAAAAAAAATTTCATAAGTATTTTAGGTGGCAAAGTAATCACGTGTGAAAAAACTTCAAACGAAATTTCTGATTATATTAGAAAAATTTAAATGATTTCCATAATATTATCTGCAGGAGAGTCTAAAAGGTTAATAGATAATAAAAATAAAGTTCCTAAAACATTTAGAATTGTGGCTGGAGATAATATTATCAATCATCAAATAAAGAAATGCATAGATAATAAATTTAAAAAAATTTTTATAAATATTTTAAAAAAAAATTTTAAATATTCAAAGTTAATAAAAAAAAAATTTTTAAGTAATATTATTTTTTTTATAGAAAAAAAACCATTGGGAACTGCAGGTGGAGTTGGAGCAATGAGTAAAAAATTATATAATGAAGAAAATATTTTAATTATTTATGGAGACAACCTATCAGAATGTAATTATTCTAAAATGTTAAAGTATCATAAAAAAAACAAATCAGATTTTACAATTGGATATTATTTGAAAAAAAATCCACATTATTCAGGTGTACTTACTACAAAAAAAAATATTGTAGTTGATTTTCAAGAAAAAATTACAAAAAAAGATAATAAAAAACATAAATTAAATTCTGGCATTTATATTTTAAAAAGTAGTTTAATTCATGAAATTAAAGAAAAAAAATTTTTTGATTTTGCAAATGACGTTATCCCATATTTTATAAAAACTAAAAAAAAAATTTTATCTTTTAATGTTGGAAAAGTTCTTACCTTTGATAATAAATATTTATTTAATAAAAATAAAAAATTGTAAATAAATTACTCTTCTTTAGTTGCGATAATATGATACCCCATACACAAAGTATTGGTGGACCGTACAGTTTTTTTTTTTAAAAAAAAATATAAAAATGATGGAAACAAAATAATTTTAGTTAATATATTACTTATCATGGCTGTTCTAGATATTTCCACTGCCATCCAAGAGTAATAATCTCCTATTATTTGAATTTCTTGAATTTTAAATTTACTTTCTTTCATAAATTTTTTAATCCAGTTATCACTAAATCCAGAAAAGTAATATTCAGGATCCATATGCCTAAGGCAATTACTTGGAATTGTTAATATCAGCTTTCCATCGGTTTTTAACAATCTGTTAAACTCTATTAACGCTTTTTCAGGGTAAGGAATATGTTCAAAAACTTCAGTGCATAAAATAGCATCAAATTTTGCTGTTTCTGCATCAATATTCCATATATTAGATTTATAATCTATATTTCCATATTCGTAATTCCCAATTTTATTAATTCCGTTCGAAAAAAGATTTTTTTTTTTATCTAAAGTATAATTTCCAGTATCATTTGAGTAATATTTTAGATGATCACAATATTTCTTATATCTCTGTGAACCACATCCCGCATCTAAAATACTTAATCCATTTGATAATTTTTCAAGCTCTGTAATTATGAATTTATCCCTAATATTTTGATTATTTAACTTCCACCTTACATTTTTTAAAATTTTTGATTTTTTAATAAAATTATTTAAAAACATTTAATTATTGTATTATATTTATTTTTATCCTTATTAATAAAATACTTTAGATTATGAAACCTAAAAAAATATTGTGTATACTATCAAAATATAATTATCGAGATAAAAAAAGAGGAAAATCGGCAGAATATAATATGATACACACTTCCTTAAAAAAAATTTATAAAAAAAATGTCTACTTTATAAATACCTCTGATAAAAAATTTAAAACTATATTTGATTTAAATAATTTTATACTAAGAAAAGTAAATTTAATTAAACCAAATATTGTATTTTTTGCTGTTAATACCTATGAGGTTTTTCTTGAAACAATTTATGAAATTAAAAAGAAAAATAAATGTAAAATCATTAATTGGTTTTCTGATGATAGTTGGAGATATGAACAACATTCAAAATATTTCGCTAAAATTAGTGATTTGGCAATAACTAACCACTATATTTCTCACCTCAAAAATAAAAAACAAGATATAAGATCTGTGTTAACAAGCTGGGGATGTCCTGATAATTGGATCAGCGAAACAAAAAAAGCCGATGAATGTAAGTATGATGTTAGTTTTGTTGGTAACAATTATTTTGATAGAGAAAATCATATAAACTTTTTAAAGCAGAATGGAATTAAGGTTAAATGTTTTGGAAATAAATGGAATAATTCACAATCAGTTTCTGAAGAAGAATTAAGATTTATTTTTAGAAACTCAAAGATTAGTTTAAATTTTTCTAAATCAAGAGGAAAAATAAAACAAACAAAAGCAAGAATTTTTGAAATTACTGGTTCAGG
>MDSZ01047300.1_pt1 | contig 15558 bp, 20 predicted proteins | sample 811201 | NCBI WGS metagenome assembly MDSZ01 (sample SAMN05326647, study PRJNA326480) | marine metagenome | isolation source: seawater | place: Indian Ocean: North | collected 2010
TGCTGCACTAAAGATCGTCGCTGCTGCACTTGCCGCATTAGTCGCAAAGTCAGCGTCAGTTTCTTGTTGACCTGCTGCTTGCGGTGCTGCTGCACTTGCTCTTGAAGCCAATAACATTGCTTGATAGACGTGTTTGTCCATCTGATTTGCTAAAGCTCTACCAAGTTCGCTAGAATATATTGATCTAACATCATAGTGATTCATTGCTTCTTCGATTCGGGCAATAAATACTGGTGCAATCAATAAATCCATAATAGAGATAACTCTCTCGTTATGAGTTAGAGTACCGCCAGTTATTTCATTACCGATTGTGTGGTAAGACGCTGTAGCTTTTCCTGTTACTGGAAATTGTGCCGATTTACCTGAAGAAATCGTTCTGACCATATGCTTATCTAACGTAGAATTAGCTGTTTCAAAGGCAGTAATGACCTCGCCCGCAAACACCTTTAAAAATAAAGCTGTTGTTGAACCCGATCCTGCTGCTTGTCCTATTCTACTTACAACTGCATTCGACATAATTGATCTCCTTCATAAGTAATTGTTGGATAGTTAACTTTAACTAAAATGTAATAGCAGTATCTATAATTGCCTTTCCGCAGAAAGATTAAGTCTTACTAATACTTATTCGTGGTGTAACTAAATGACCACAAATTCTTTATAATATTTCTGATCTCGATAATTTATCTTGTACTTCTTTTCTAAAAGCGGGATCAGTTTGGTATTTAGGATTTGCCATATCTGCTTTCATTTGTGCAACACTTTCATATCGCACTCCTGAAGACGCTTGACCAGTTTCAGCATTAACTAAATTTGGTTCACTCGTCAAAGCAGAATAACGAGCATACATACCTTTAATAGTATATAAAGCTGTTGTGTTATCCTTTTCGATACCATCATTAAACATTTTAACTTCTTCAGGTGTTAAATTATCTTTTACCCAACCAATCATTTTTGAGTAATTATCTTTACCACCTGTTAAATCGTATGCTTGATTTTCAAATTTTTCTGAAGACGCTTTAAGTCCTTCAATGTAATTATCTACATAAGATTTTGGCAATCCTGCATTTTCAAGATTTTTATAAGTGTCATCACTTAATTTACCATTTTCTTCAAATTCATTTGAAATAGAATTAAAATCAATACCTTTTAAACCTTCAGGTTTTTCTTCTGCTTTAAGAGGTACTTTTTCTTCTGTTTTAGTTTGAGAACCAAGTTTCTTTTCTAATTCTTGGTAAGATTTAATTAATTCATCTTGCGTATTAAATTTACCAAGTATTTTACTTTCATTCTCATACGTTTTATTTTCTTCTTCTGATTGTGGTTGAGCTGCGGGACTATTTTGATCCGCTTTCTCGACCATTTTATCTATGTACTCTTGACTTTCTTTAGGTGTTTCATCAACGGGTACGTCTACTTTTTCGACCATTATGATCTCTCCATTTCTTGTTCTTGTTGTTTAGCTTCCTGTTCTTGGGCTTTTTTAGCCGAGTCTCTTACCATACCCATACCTTCTTTTGCTACTGTCGGTGCGACTTGTTCTTGTAACGCTTGTTGTTGTGCCTCTTGTTGTTCTTGTGCCAACTGCTCTTGTGATTTAATTAAACCTTTCATATCAACTCCAAGTGAAGCACCTACTCTTGATATATATTCGCCAATATTTAATGCACCTAAAGCTGCCTCTCCAAAAGGTGCTATTTGTTGTGCAAAAGTATTTAATCTTTGTAAATCTGTACTTCTACCTAATGCTTCTAACCCTGTAACTATTTTTGGTTTGACTTGATCTTTTGGAAGTTTAGGTAATCTTTTAGTTCGTTCCATTTGAAACATTAATCTATTAATAAGTGGTAATTGTAATTCTTGCGATAATAAAGAATACAAACCGCCTAAACTATCATCTAATTCTTTTGATACATATTCTATTTCTCTAGCTGTAACTCTTTCAGCGTCTCTTTGAACAGATGTATTAAGCATAAAAGCAAATTGTAATCTGTCTTGTATCATTCTCATTGTTTGAAATGCTATATTAAAGTCAGCACCTTTATTCATTTGTAATGTACTAACATCTTCCGCATTACCTTCTCTTATTGCACCATTAGGACTTTCAGATAAAGTTTTAAGGCGTGTACTCCCGTTGGGTTTTACAAGGAACAGTACTTTACTTGCTGCTGCTGAACCTTCAACAACTGATCTGTATAATGCTTCAAGCGATCTTAAATCTCCAATATATTCTTCTATAAATCCTCTACCCCAATCTTCATTGTCAATTGAAGTATATCTTAAAGGAATAAAGGGGGACTTGTCCGAAGGGTAAGTCCCTTGACTATTTGGTATTTCTTTATCGAAAACCTCTTGGTGGACAATCCACCCTTTACCATTACTCTCGTTTCTTCGAACGTAAGTAAATATATCAATAGTGTTTTCGTAATTAGATTTATCGCCTTCTTCTTTCATCATTTCTTTTACTATTGGTGGTGCTGAAGAAGGGCTTACTGTATCTTTAGTTATAATTTCAATTACGTTTCCTATAAAATCTCTTTTAATTACATACCTATTCATATGATATACTTTCATTTGCAAATCAGGTGTAATATATAAAAGTACATTTCCACCGACTATTAAATGTCGTAACGCTTCATACATAGCTGTACGGAAGTTATTAACTTCCATTTCATTCATAACTACTCTTTCAATAGAAGACATTGCATTCTCTACGTCTCCTTTAAGAGCATTTGTTCCAACTTGTGCTAAAGTAAATTCATCAATTGATAATCTAAAAAACGGAGTGTTAGGAGGCAATAAAGCTAATAATAATTTACTTGCCAAATTATTAGTACCTCTAGCACCTATTCCTTGATATGGTGTGTGGTATTCTGTTGTTCTATTATAACCTTCTCTTGGTATTAATGAGGGTATAGTAAATTCCGCACTATCTCTAGCACGATCTAAAAATTGCTGACGCAAAGTTTCTAGTTGGCTATACCTTGTCTTAACTGATACTTTTGCCATTTATTTCCTTATGGTGTGTTGCCTAGCCCTGTTTGTTGAGATAAGAATGCCTGATCTAAAGGAATTCTTAATGCTCTTTTACCACGTCTTCTAGCTGCAACTCCTTGATTTACATTATAAGTAGATGAAACAGGTGCTTTTGGTGCTGTTTCTCTTAATTTTGTACTACCTTGATTAATTATTGTAGCGGGAGGGGCAGGAGTAGGAGGTGGTGGTGGAGGGCTTGGTCTTCTTGAAAATCCACACATATTATTTATCTCCTTGTATTAATTTTTTATCTAAAATGTTTTTTTGACTATCTTCAAGTAAAACTTTTAAATGTTTAACTACACTTGATTGACCTGATTTAAACCAAACGACTTTTTCAGCGTCATTTATGTCAGGGCATTGATCAGGGAATTTTTTTTCTAAATAGTCGATTAAACTCTTGTCAATATTCATAATATCCAAGAGAGCAACCTAACGATTAGAAATTGTAATTTAGGGGGATTTCGTACAATTTTAGTACGTTTTTGGTAGGAATTGTTGTAGTGTTACCACCTTCTTCAATGACAAATTTTCCGTTTTTCTCATCAACAGTAAGGTCAGATGTTATTATAGTTACTTCTTCATCTTTTCTAACTAAATAACCTACACTCCAACAAATAGCGGGGTGGGATTGTTTTATTGTATCTAGGTTTTCCCAAGAACAGGAAGACAAAATATCTTCCCAAAAACAAATAACGATTTTATGTTTCGGGGGGCTTTTCTTCAGCCACTCCAAAACCTTTTTTAAGTACTTCTTCATCTAATTTCTTCTCCATTTCTAAATCAAGTTCTTCAATTGTTGTTCGTTTGTTAGATTCTCCAATAACTTTAAAAGTAGCTTTAGAAGAAGGAGGATAATTTCTTGCCTCATCTAAATCAGGAGTTTTACAAAAAAATTCATCTGTAATTAATATATCACAATTAATCCAAGTTTTTTTACGCCACCATCTTCGTCCATCAGGATTATCGGTCATTAATCATCTCCTAAAGGTTTTACTTTATTTCTAATTTCTGCACCAATAACTGCGTAACCTGCTGCGTCCACATAATCGTCAGTATTAAAAGTACCATTTTGTCGACGTGCAATTTTAAATAATTCCATCATATCAGCAACCATATCGGGTCTAATAAATATTTCTTTACCAAAATGATTTGAAAGATAAGCTGTCCATAAACTTCCAATATTAGAATGTGTTAAAACTTTATCTCCATTTTGTTTTGCTCTATCATTAGTAATTAAATTTACCATTTTTTTACCTAGTTCTTCTGCGGTTGCCATAACTTCACTTCCTTTCTTTTATAGTTATAATCTGTTGATCTTAAAATTCTTGCGACTTGTGCTTGTATTAAAGCATATTTTTTATCTAAACCTTGTTCTTCATAACAATCGACAATAGTTTTCCAAGCATTTTTAGTTCCGTGTAAAACTCTTGTTGCTTTAACTTCTCCATACGAAGGACAACCTTTATAGTTATCAACTTGATCTCCAGTTAAACATTGTAAATAAAAATTAAAATCCGCTTCTTTTTTAGAAACTTTATAAAATTCTTTTTTAACTGGGTTATAATGAAGACCTGCAATTTGGTCTAAATCTTTATCTGTTGTAACAATTATTTTTGTACCTTTTATTATTTTACCAGTACCTAAAATACCTAAAACATCATCAGCTTCTAAAGTAGGTTTTATAATTGTTTTAAAATGATGAGAAATATATTCTTTACAATAATTTAAAGTTAATGGTTTTCTTTGTGTTGATCTATTAGCTTTATAATCTGTAAATAATTTTTTTCTGTAATTTTCTTTATCAGAAAAAGCAACTATAACATTTTCACATTGGGTATCTTTTTTTAATAAAGTAAAATATTCTTCAATTAAATTACGACAATCTTTTTCGTCAGAATGTAATGTCCATAAACCATCTTCGTCATTCTCGACTTGCCATCTAATAGGTTGTTCAGTTCTGAACGCTATTTGATAGGCAACAATGTCGCCGTCTACAAGTAATGTACTCATTTGTTTCTAAATATAATTATCATTAAGGGTCTTAAATAACCCATCTTATTTGCGTGTGTTAATCTAAAGTCGTCGTCGTGTCCGAAACGAAAACCACCTAAAGGTTTTCTTAAAAATCTAATTTCACAATTTTTATTATGGTAAATCCATTCGTGAAAATATTTCGTGTGTACTGAAGCAGGTAATAATAAAACTCCTGTAAAGTTTTTTGTTTCGTATGCTTTTTTTACCCAACGCCAAATATTAGTATCAAACAAAGGGTGTATGTAAGCTGTTTCTCCAGTCCAATCTTGCTTTAAACCATCAACTTCTTTTGTATAGTATCTAGGTAATAAAGCATTTTTTTTAGTAGCACATACATCTATTGTAAATTTAAATTCTGATGAAAGCTGTTCCCAAATATCTTTAGGGGTTCTTAACCACTTCATTTCTTTTGAAGTAGAAAAAGACAATTGATTCTTTTTGTGTTTAAGGGTTTGCTTCATAAAACGCTTTCGCAAAACCAAAAGGAGTCATACTCCTTCTAGTTAATCTATCGTATTTGCCAAAATATTCAGGGTGTAAATCTTTTGAAGCCATATGATCATATTTTGGTAAATTACATTTAATAGGTTTCTTTTTTGGAAAATTAAAATAACCCCATAATTGAGTTCTTTTTTTCCAATTATCCCCAAAATCATATGGATTAAACTCGTACACAGGATTTCCTAAAAAATATTTTAAAAAACCATTAGGGTTTTCTAAACACCAAAACTTTAAGGGTGCTGATTTTTGTGTACTTGATTTAATTTTGTATTGGCATTTCCAAATAATATTTAAACAAGCAATAACAGTTTCCATTCCTTCTGCTAAATCTCTAGGTTTTTTTGCACTCATTCTTGCAAAAGAAAACATTGTGCAAGGTGGTGCAGCTAAAATTCCATAAACATTTTTTGGTGGTTCATAAGTTCTAACATCATTGTCAGGTAAAGTTATTACTCTTACATCATAATCTTTTTTTGGATAATATTTAGTCCAAGACCCAGTACCACCACATAAATCTAATATAATTTTTTTCAATGTTTCTTACCTTTAGGTCGCCAATTTTTTAAATCTATTTCGATAACATTGTCGTATTTTTTTATATGATAGCGAAAATCTGATTTAGCATATTTACTTTGTCGACTTTCATTAATAGGTACTTGCATAAGTAATCTATTGTTTCTCTCTACTGTTTGTAAAAAACTAGAAAGTAAAGAAGCTATTTGTACTGAAGGACTATCTATTAAACTTTTAGGGTCTAGTGTTTCTCCCTGACTTTCTTGTGGTTTTTCAAAACAAGAATAAGAACAACAAAGTTCTCCATTTAAATTTTTGTAATCTGTTAAAACTATTATGACTTGCATTTTAATATCTTTTTCCTTTCAATTTTTAAGTACCAAGCGTCCGCAATTTTATATAGGGCAGCAGGCGTTTTATGTGTTCCTTTTGTTTTGTTACATTGATGACAAATAATCCAGATGTTATCTTTTTCGTAACCAAGTTCAGGGTTAAGTCTATCTACTGTTGGTGAATTATGAATTTGATCTTGCATAGGTATCATAATGTTTTTACAACAAGGGCAATGGCTAGGAGTTATTTCTAACAACTCATCAATTGTTAAACCGCAATCTTTACCACTTCTTATTCTTTGCTTACCTAAACAATTACTTGCCCATTTACGCCAAGTATAATTATAATTAGTGCGTTTCTGCCCAGTTTTTTCCGATTTTATATTCGCCTGTGATTGGGACTCGTAGGTTGAAGTGTTTTCCTGCTTCTTCGATTGATTTGACTGCAACTTGTCCTACGCTTTCTGCCAATTCTTTTCTTGCCTCTATTTGAAATTCGTCGTGTATGTTTGCTACAACAAATGCGTCGTGGTCTTTCAAAGCATTCCATAAAAGAGTTAATGCTTTTTTCATAATTATTGCCCCACAACTTTGAATTAAACTATTCAAACTACTATGGGTAGATCGTATTTGTAGCTTTCTACCATCAATAGCGTTTATATGCCCAACAGCTTCTAACTTCTCGACTATATCTTGTCGTATTTCTTTAAGAAAAGGTAATCCTAAATAGAATCTATCCAGAAGTTTCTTTCCTTCTTTAATATCTATTTTTAACATTTCAGATAATTTTTTATAACTGCAACCATAAAGAATTGCATAAAACGCATTTTTTGCGTGTCCTCTATTTGTAATTCCCATTACATTCATATTATAAGTATGTATGTCGCCTTTTAAAATTAGATCAACATACTCTTTTCCACCTGTATAATTATAAATGTAGTGGGCGAGACATCTAGCTTCTAATCCACTAGCGTCCGCACCCACTAACACATAACCATCAGAGGGAACAAATAATTCTCTACATTCTTTTCCGTAAGGAGTATTCATACTTGGTACTTGTTGTAAATTTGGAGATCGTGAAGACATTCTTCCAGTTATAATATTTGTAACATAGTGAGTATGTAATCTTCCAAATTTATGAACCTTTAACCAAGCATTAGTACCATCACTTAAAAATCCTAATCTTTTTTCTATTGATAAATATTCATATAAATCTTTTGCTTCAGGAAACTTTAATTCTTTTAATACATCTTCATCTACAATTGGTTGCCCGTGTTCAGTAAATTTTTCGGGTTTCCAATTATATAATTTTTGAAATCTGTTTGCTATGTGTTGACGAGAAGAAGGATTAAAGACAACTGTTTTCTTTTTACGAATTGGTTTGCCTTTAATATAGCCAAGTTTTTTATTATTAACTTTCGGAGTAAATGTTCCTAGATCAACTTCCCACGAACCAAATGATTTTGCTAAATTTTCTTTTAATTTATTTGTACGTTTGAGTAATTTAGCGTGAAGTTCAATTGCTTTCTTCTCGTCAAAACCGATACCTTTCATTTCTTGCTCATACAAGATATGTGCTATTTCGTGTTCTAATGCTATGGATTGATCTGAAAAGTTTTTGTTAGTTAAGTACCCATACAGCTTCTCCGTTATTTTTGTATCTTGAATACAATATTCAAGCATTTCTTTTGAAAAGGACGACCAAGAGGCGTTGGCTTTTCCATAGTCGCCCTTCTCACAATTCAAGCGACAACCCCAACTTTCGAGATTATGCTTGTTAACTAAATGGGTTCTAATCTTTCCACTATGTAACAACTTCACGTCTAGCTGTTTTATATCTGGGTAGATAAGACGACTAAAAACTAGAGTGTCGTGTACTAGGTTCTCGTTATGAGAATAGTCATAAAGTTTTTTAAGCACAGGAAGGTCGTACTTAATAATATTATGACCGACGACTAGATTGTCTTTCAACATATCTAGCCCATTTAGTATATCGTTTCCAACAAAGGAATTTGTTTCTCCATTTTTTCTAATTACTAGACAATGGACTTTATCAGGGTCTAACCCGTTTGTTTCAATATCAAAAATTAATGGTGTTGTCTTGCTCATATAACCTTCCTTGTTCTTTATTATATTTTAATTTACAGGCAGCTCCCGTAATACCTGCAAAACGATTTTTTAAAATTCTTACTGTTGTTTCTGATGAATCTTCTCCACTCGCATTTCTTTCAACTCCAATAACAATATCTGAAAGCTGTCCAATACTTGCTGAACCTCTTAATTGTCCTAATGAAGTTTTTAATCCGTCGGTGTGATCTTTATTACCTTCAGGTCTTTTTAAATGACTTATTATAATTACACCAATTCCTAATTGTTCTGTTAATGCTCTTAATTTAGTCATAAGAACATCAATAGTTTTTCTTTCGTCGTGAGTTTCTAATCCACTTACAATTATAGAAATATGATCTATAAATAAATATTCTATATCTAATGCTTTACTAAAATATCTAATCTTATTTAAGATTGTATCTTCAGATATTGAACCCCAATGATCATATAAAAATACATTTCCATTACCTACTGTTTCTTGAAAACCTTTTTTAAGTTCAGATTCTTTTACATTTTCTCTATCTAAATGAATTGGTTTATTTAAATGTAATCCAATAATACCTTCAGCTGTTCTTTTAATACTTTCTTCTAAAGATATTAAACCTACTTTAAAATTTTTTTGTATTAAATGATATGCAATTTCTTTTACTAATAATGATTTACCAATTCCTGAACCACCGCATATAGTAACAATTTCTCTTTTTCTAATTCCAAATAATTTTCTGTTTAATCCTTGATACGGATAATCTACTTTTGCTTTTTCAGGAGTTTCTTTTACAACTTCCCAAAGTTCTTCTCCTGCTACAATACCATCAGGTCGATAAACTTTTGCTTCCCACATTGCTTTTATAACTTCATCACTTCGGTCAGCAACAAGCATTTCGTTAACATCTTTTAAAGGTAATGTTGCAATTTTACATTTACCTACTGTAAATAACTCTGCAACTTTTTGAGCTGCCTCAAAGCCGTGTTTATCTTGATCAAAAAATAAAACTATTGTTTCGTATGTTTCTAAAAATTCTAATTGTTTCTTAATAGATTTAACTGCACCATTAACTCCATTAGGAATACCAACAACAGGATATTTGTGGTTAAAGATTTGAGATAAACTAATTGTGTCAATCTCTCCTTCACATATACAAATAATTTTACCATTTCCATTCCATTTTTCTTGTCCATATAAACCTGCTTCATTTATATTTCCAATTGTATGAAAGTTTTTATCTTTATCTCTAATTTTTTGAAAAACTAAATTTTTACTTTTGTCGTAATAATTTGCTATCTGAATCGTCTTGTCAGCTTGTTGCCCCACACTATAAGACCATAGTTCACAGCTTTCAAGAGTGAGTTTTCGTTTAGGAAGACTTTTTGGAATTCCTTCTTCGAAATTACTTGTAACATTCTCCACTCGAACCTTCCTTTCCAAATTATCAATTCCTTTAGGGTGCGTATAAGTATTACAGCTGAAACAAAAACAATGCCCATCACTATAAAGACTATTTGCGTCGCTACTACCACACTTCTCACAAGGTAGATGACTAATAAATTCATTTTCGTTATGTCCTTCCATTTCTTATCCAACTTTCGGGTATTAATTTTTCACAATATTTAAAATTATTTTTATTACACCAATCGGCGTATGTAGTTTTTGATCCTTTGTAAATTTTATTCCTTGCGTTACCAAATAAAAAACGAATATCTAAATTTGGATATTGTTGTTTTATAAATAAATGTTTTTGTCTATCTTCTCTTTTAAAATGACCTTTTATTTCTATAATAACTTCATTATCTAAAATTACATCAGGAGTATATTTTTGTACTTTGCTAGGTTTGAGGAAAGATATTACACGACTTTCATAAGAAAAATTTACATCTCTCTTTTGTAAATCATTGCAAACACTTTCCTCTAAACCTGATCGGTATTTAGAAGTCTTCAGCTGTCGCTTGTACTTCTTCATTACCGCCACTCATTTCTGGTTTTATTTCAAAACCATCTTCGGAGGAAAATCCAAATTGTTCTTCGGCTTGTTCTCCGCTTCCATTCTTACCTTCAACCAGTTCAATTATTTGAACCGCTTTAAGACGAAGACTAACTCCAGTACCAAGCATATTAGTATGGTAAGGAATTACCTGAAAAGCGACCTTCATTGTTGTACCGCTATAAACCGATAAATGTTTTGTTATCGGTTGACCTTTAGCGTCAAATATCTTTGGACGTTGTTCAAAGTCAGCACCGCTTTGTGGTTTTACTTTCGCCTTTAACTTAAATGTAAATTCAACTGATTTATCTTTAAGCACTTTGTAAGGTTTGTATGGAGATATTTTATTTTTACCATTTTTCTTTGCAGTTTCTTCAATTGTAGAGTCAATTAACTTTACAATTTCACTTGCTTGGATTTTTGGTAAAACAAGTTTAGTTCTATACAATCCGTCCTTATCGAATTTCGTATCAGGCGAAAATAAATAAGGATAATTTGCACGTCCTTCACTTGTTGTGTGTGTTTTTATGACTTGTTTGTTCATAAGTAGTACCTCCAAGAGTACCCTACATATCGTTATCCTTTACAACTTCACAAAGAGTACCTATAAATTGATATTTAGTATTATTAAAAATTATTTCGTGTTTATTAATATCTTCGTGAAAAATAGTTTTAGGTTTTACATCACAACTATTAACTTCAAATGAATATAAATGTAATTTACTTTCTATTGTGAAAGTTTCTGAAAATGGAAGAAGTAATAAAGTTAAAACAAATTTCAAAAATTAAGCCACTCAATATATTTTTCTTCTTCGTTAACTTGTATATTGTTAGAATAATTTCCGATTTGTTTTGGATATAGGAAACCCCATATATCGTCGTCTAATTCTTTAAATTCGTAACCTGCGGACAATTCAACTTGTTTAGCTGCAAATAAAGTTTTCACATCAACTTCGTATAATTCTCCTTTTAATCTATAAGGATTATTAGGATTTGTATAATAAACAAATGGAAAAGAATTTCCACCTGCACTACTCATTGCATAACCTTTAGATTTAGTTATGTACTCGCCTAAAAATTTTCCTGTTTTTAAAATAGAGTGTAAAGCACCATCACTTTTTAAAGTTCCATACACTAAAAGTTTTGTTGTCATAAATACCCTATTGATATAAATATCATTTAACTAAAAAAATACAAACTATTTTTTACTTCCTGAAGTTGCATTTGTCCTCTTTCTGGGGGTTTTGTCAGTTTTTCTTTAAATTTGTCAGGTAATTGTCGAGAAAAGTCTTCGTACAAGCTCGACAGGTAGTCAACTTCGAACATTCTCGACACGCAATCCCTTATAATACTATGTAAATCGTCCACTCTATTCGCAGTCGTAGCAAAGCTGTCGTGGATCATCATTAAATTTGGTATTGGATTTCCTGATAATTTACACTCTAAAGCTGTTGCTGCACAAATAGCTGAATCTAATGAATGCACTATATTTGGTGCTGATGAGGACACAAATTTCCTAGTGTCCTTTTTATCCATTTGTCTTCTTAATGTTGTATATACCAATGACCCTGCAATTGCAGTTTTAACTCTAAACTTTGCGAGATACCGATAGTCCATTACAACTGGGAAACCCATTGGGGTAGTCCATTTCATAGGAAGATTTGCTTGACCAAATAATTTTGCACAATCTTGAAACCACTTCATTAGTTCACTTGCTAATTTAATTTCTTTTTCTATGTGTCGCCACACTATTTCAGCTAACCACTTACAATCGTTAAAACCATCATCTTTAAGACATTTAGGTTTTTGACCTAGTTCAACTCGTTTTTTGTATTCATCAAAGATTTGTTGTCTAGCACCATAGGGTCTTAAACCATACACATAAGTCATAATATTTCTTTTAACTATTTGTCGAGAAATACCATATTGCAACCACCTGTTAGCTTCACGGCTGCCTTGTCCCGCAGCTTGCCTGACTTCTTCTTCTACTTTTGTCGATATGATTGTATATATATCTTGCGGTTTTTCACTCGGTACTACATTTACTTTATAACCTGTATCGTAGTCCCTAATTAAAATTGACAAAATTTGTAATCCTGAACAAGTAGCGTCAACACTAACGGGTAAATTGCACTCGTAGTCCTCTCCAATTTCAATTGCTTTTTTAATATGAAAACAGGTTTGTAAAAATTCCATAGGTTTATCAGCTTTTGACCAACCTATACTATCCATAGGGTTTGTAGCCCAATCAACTATTTCTTTCTCCATTGATTTAGTAAATTCAAATCTTTCATCAAAAGTAATTTTATCATTTCCCCAAGTATTAGCTGCGTGAACATACAACCAATAAATACCTCGTTTGCCTAACCTTTCGCCATTTGCAAAACATATTAAAGATTTAATTTTTTGATCTGATTGATAATTATATGTAGTTCCAACTGAATATAATCTTCCTCTTGTATCTGCATTTATTACAAAATAAAATTGTTTAAAATCTTTATATTCGTTTGCTAATTCTTTACTTGTAGCTGTACTTAATACTTTACTACTTCTTGCAACTTCATCTGCATAAACTCTAGTTAAATCTCTTTTATACTTGACAAGCACTTCTCGTGAAGGTTCAGGTTTATCTAATTCAGATGGTCTTAAAACGTGTTTTGGCTTACCTTTAGAGTCGAGAAAACTTTCCTGTTGCGGGAATCCACCAAGCGTAGTTCCTTCTTCCCATATTTGATTAAATACAGGTAAAATATTTTTATCAACCTGAAACGGAACGCTTTGTAAATAATTAACTGCACCATAAAAATCTTTTAAATCATTATCTTTAAGTGTCGACAAATATCTATAATCGTGGGTTTTGACCAACGGAGCTTTTGCTAAATATTCATTTATATAACCGCCTGAAAATGGCGTAGTCCAATCTCTAGGTTTCACTATCATTGGCTTGTGGTATGGAGATAATACGCTGCATTGGAAGTTACCTTCTTGTATCTTTTTCTCGACTTTAGGTTCAAGCACTAGGTAGTTTTGCGTCTTGTTTCTTGCAACCTTTAAGTTCTGAATCCTACAAACTCCTGTATATCTTATAACTAAATCTATCAGCTGTTGCCCAACTAATACTTGTTTAGACAAACCCCAGTTTTGATGTTGTATTTCGTATTTTCTCAAAGTATGTGAAAAAACCTTTTTTCTATGAGTAACATTTTTAGTTCGGTTCATTAAATCTTTTAAAATTCGTGAGTGTAAATAAGGTAAGTTCTTTTTAAATACTCCACTTTGTTCTTCCAACTCTAACATTGCACCAATACTAATAGAAATTTGTAATAAAGATTTTTTTAAACTAATCCCATCAATAATTCCTTTTAATGCTATTAAAGATATTTTTTTAGGGTCATCTAAATCCCGAAGCGGTATAGCTGCGGTCTTTCTCGACCCTGATTGTGTAGAATTAAAGGATTGTGTAATGAATTGTTCAATCCCGCTGCTCAACGGCAGGAGAAGTTCTTTTTGGAGATAAATGTACGGCGGGGTTACACTTTGTCGACCCTTTTCTTCATTCTTTTTAATCTGTCTAGTGTATCTGTCTCGACCCAATCTGATCATATCTGCCTCTCGATCAAGTTCCATCTCACGAAGCATTTCTTGATTTATTTTGTCGACTTCAGATTCCATAAATAACTTAATTACATTGTCGAGTAATCTTTAATCCCTTTCACTTGCCATCATACTGGATCGCAGTTCCTCTTTTGTAGGGTGGTTATAAGATTGTGTCATTCTAATATCCTTATGTCCTACAACTAATTGAGCAACCTCAATACCTATTTTATTTCTTAACATTCTAGTTATTGAAGTATGCCGAAGGGCGTGAATAACAAACTCTTTCTCGCCACTCATTCCTATATATTTTCTAACTTTTGCCCAAGTCCACTCGACTGAAGAAATGGAGAAAGGAAATGGTTTAGCCAGATTTCTTTCTTTTCTCGACTTTAAAATTTTAGAAACCACGCCAAAAATAGGTACAACTCTATCTTCATCATTTTTAGTTTTACTGAAATGAACGTACTCGAAGTTATCTGAAACATCATTCCAAGATAATTTTAATGCCTCGCTTAATCTACAACCAACCTCAATTAAAAAAATCCACAAATCAACTTTTTCTTTGTAACCAAGTTTTTTTGTAGCAGTTAACAATTTATTTTCAATTTCCGAAGTAACAATTAATTTTCGTCTTCCATTAGATTTTTCGTATTCAACTATTGGAGTACCCCAATTAAAAGCAAAACCACGACAACCTTTAACATAAGTTATTAATTTTGATAAGGCAGCAAGTTTTCTATTTATAGTATCGTTAGAATATTTACGTTTAGTTTTTAAATGATATTTAAATTCTCTAATTGTTTCAGTAGAAACATCATTCATTAAATTATTTTTTCCATAAAATTTTGGAAAAACATTTGCGTTTCTTAAAGTGTTTTTTCTATCTTTTTGTGTAGACCAATAAAGAATATCGCACTTATTAATTGCCTCTTTAACACTTATATTATTGTTCATAATTTCCTCCTATTATCCTAACAACGTAAGTAATTCTTTTTTAACAGATTGCCCCTTTTTTGTTAAGGACAAAATTTTAACTTTTACAGCAACTTTTTGTTCAAATTTTTCTTTAACAAGTCCAAGACCATTTGTAGAAAGTATTCGTAAATGTATATTAGCTTTATCTTTTGAAATATTAAAATAATCACAAACATCTGAATTTGTAATTTCTTCATTTATACAAACTAACGAAAATATACCAATTGTTAATAATTCTAAATTATCATTAATCTTTCTAAATTTTTTAACTAGAGATAAAATAAATGCAACACTTTCCATATTAGTAGCTGCAAATTGTACTTTTGTACTTTTATTCATTTTCCTTCCTTTTTGATGAGTAATCGTTTCGAATCAATACAACATTGAGGAGAAAATGTCAAAGTCGTTTTGCAATTGTTTTCTAGGTAAAAATGTCAAAGTCGTTTCGCAATTGTACCAATGATGATAGTGAATTGAAAAAA
>MDSZ01181338.1_pt1 | contig 15557 bp, 24 predicted proteins | sample 811201 | NCBI WGS metagenome assembly MDSZ01 (sample SAMN05326647, study PRJNA326480) | marine metagenome | isolation source: seawater | place: Indian Ocean: North | collected 2010
AAGAACTACTGCAGGCCGGGCAACCACTGACAACGAAACAGCGTAAACAGTTACAAAAAGTGATAAAGACACAGTGAAGACTTTTTCCGAGCAGTTCAGAAAGCGAGCTGTATGCGATGTTCGACACGCAAGATGCTGTCGCTGCTGCTTTTGCTGATCTGGAGCATCTCCTTGAAGAGCGTCAACCTGCACACGCAAGATACGTGTGTGCTGTGTGTGGTGGCACTCATTTTGATCGCGGAAGCAATCCCGGTCATTCAGAGTGCTACTACGATGTGTGCACCAGTTGCGGTACTATTATGGCAAGCACGTTTGGCGTCTGCGACGATCAGCGCTACCCTCCACGGCGCTCTACGTCTAATTACAAACGTATTCATCATTGGCACGAGCGCATTTCGCAATTACTGCTGCAGGAGAGTGCGATTCCTCACGACGACTTTCTGCAAATTGCAGAACGCTTACTTGACGGCTCGCACACCGTTATCAACAAAGATGTCATCCGAAGCGTACTCCGATCTCTGAACATGCAACTGTACATCGAGAAGTGGCTGCAGATCATTCAGCGCGTGACGGGCATTGAGCCACCGAAACCAGGAAATCAGTTGTTAATGATGTTAGACCACTCTTTCACCGAACTACAACAGCCCTTCACACACTTCAAGGCACAGGGCCGCAAGAACTTCCTCAACTACAACTACGTCTTCTGTCGCCTGTTCCAAAAGCTCGGGTGCGCGCAGTTCTGCATGTTCTTTCCGCTGATCAAGTCGCGCCAAAAGCTGCGGGCGCTTGATGAGATGTGGGAAAGCATGGTCAGCAGCTTGCAATGGCCCGTTAAGCCGCTGCAGCAGATTGCGCCATTTGCTGTGAAACTCGAGCAACCTGCTGCTTTATTGGCAGCGATAAGGCACCGAGGCGCGCCTGTAGCTCCGGTTGAGACGAATACAGCGAGTACGAAAACGGGATTCCGAAAGTCGGATCAACGCCTTCTCCACGAACTAAACCGGAAAAGGTTGCCAAAGCGGCGCCGTTCAGACCAACCTGAACTAGAGCTTCAAAAACTTGGTTCGTCAGTGAAGCGCCCTCGGTCCGTTTTGGCAGCACGGCTTCGATTGTAGAACCGATAAGGAGGCCTGCAGTCACTTGTGTGATCGACACCTGGATTGCGCGAGAGGTCATTTGCTGATCGGTCAGAAAAGGACGGGATGTGACCGCACACTAGTTGTAGCAGGGTAGCCCCCCGACTTGATCGACATGTCCGAGAACTCGTGAATCATTTGATCCCATGGCTTCGGCATGATGTCCTTCGCACTCAGGAACTGTGACGCGCTTGTGGGCCCCTCGCGTGGCGGAACTTTCGAATCTGCGTTCATTGCCGACTGCCAGTACTCTTTGCTGCCCATGCGAAACGGTTTGATCTCCTGTGCCTTCCACCAGCGCAGCATTTCCATCGGGTCTACATGGTTTTCGGGGCAGGTGTTGACTACTAGTACTTCGTTGTCCTCTGTGTACGCGTCAACGATGCGATTGAAAGCGTCCTTTGTAAGGAAGTCACCAAAGTCCTCCCAGAGAGCTTCGCGCTGCCGACCTTGAATCGTTTTGAACACCAAACAAAAGTCGGTGTTGCCGCGTAGGGTCGGGGTAATGGCTTTGGCGTACTGTGTCGTAATCATAACAAAGAGACGGTAGTGACGGCCGGCCACGAACAGTTCCATGAGATTTTCGTCGTACTTCAAGCGTTGATCCGAAATCACATCGTCTAGTAAGACGAAGAAGGGGGCTGCCTTGTCCTTCTGTTCATCTGTCATGTTCTTGTCGTTGAGGATCTCCTTCTGTCGCTTGAACACGGCATCTAAGATCTCAGGTTCATACTTGGCGTAAATGTACTTTTTAGGAACATAATCACGCCAAAACTTATTCAACTCATCAGTCTGTGAAATGACAATACCTGCTGGTATCTTGTCTTTCATTAAGTACATAAGATTGCGCAGGGCCCACGACTTTCCCGTCCGACGCTTTCCACAACACACCACAGTTGCATCTATCTTCAGTCCGCACTCTTTCTCGGGGTCTGCCATAGGGTCCCAGTATGGCAGGTCCGGCAGATTGATTTCAGCGTACTTATCTGCCGACAACACAGGCATGGTCGCATTGCGCCCGTATTTTACTTCTTGTGAATTAGGGGGCGAATTGTTCGTTTGCATTGTAAGTTGAAGTAAGTTCAGAAACTTGGTCTACATAGGGCTTCGCAAAGGCCCAGTCTGCATTTTGGAACGCAGCTACTTCAGTCTTCTGCTCGAGGTTGGCGCGCTGGCACACTACTGACACGTCGGCGAAGCTCCAATGAATCCCAAACTTGTCTCCTCCGACGCCGGTGTACACTTGATTAGCGTAGATCGTCGCGGCTACGATGTCGCCCGGTGCCACCTGACCATGCGGAATGGTTTGCCCTTTGTGATCACAGACTGTGATCTGACGTGCATACTTACCGCCCATACCGTCCCACGCAAACTTGGAGGTGCTTAAATTCATCACATGCCCATTCAGCACCCCCGTCTGCTTGTCGTACTTCGTGCGTATGGTCCGAATCTGCAGCATCTTCACTTCATCGCGGTTGAGGTTCTTGCGGCCAAGGATCTTCAGCTGATGCTCGGTCACAAAGTCCAGCAACTTGTCGTCAATTTGCTCCAGTTTCTCCATGAACTGCTTGAACTCCGCGTTAGGCTGGTCGTTAATGTGTGTGTCGTTCAGATCCAGTGTGAACTTAGCTTTTGTTACATCCGTAGGACCGAACATAGTGCCGAAATTGCCGTCCCCCGACACGCGCGGCCACAGCGTCACAGCCGGGGCGCTCACCATCGATACCGCCGCACCGGCTGGCTGGTACACCATGCTCACCGTCGTTTTACCATTGCGGTCGGTACCAAGCGTGAAGGCAATCTCGTTCGGGTTCAACTCTTGATGCTTGTAGAAGTGCTTCATCTCTCTACCTGTAGTATCGGTTAGAAATTCCAGTGCGTCGTGTGTCATTGTCTACCACTGTCTGAAACTCATTGTCAGAAGGCATGTACCCGGTGAGTGTGTCAGGGCCATAAGGCAATTTGACAGGACCTTGTTCAGTCATTAGCTCCTGAAGTGGCCGCATTTCATGCCTTGCAAGCACGTTCGGCACGTCAGCAGAGCGACACGTGTCTTGCGTCGGGATCCCACCCTTGCCCCATGTGGGTTTTAACACGTCGTTGCGACGCGGCGCACGCTCCTGAAACCCGCTAAAGATGGGTTCACAGCCTGGGTTCGGGCGGTCGTCAACGGTGTACACACCTAGGTCAGGCGGCACCATGTACGGGCGCAATGTCCTGCCGAACTCCTTCGCTACAACGTTGCAACTTTGAAACGTCTGTTGCGCCATATTCACAAGGACGCTTAGAAGAAGACTCCTCGTCGCTCGAGTACGCAAACGGATCGCTTGGCGGGCCCTCCCATCTGCCTTCCTGAGGCCCAGGTTCCATGTACTCCCAAAACTCGTAGCGGGTGTGTGCGTCGGACTGCTCGATGCGTTGTAACACTTCGGTCTTCTCTGCTGTCGTCACACGAGGCAACGTGTCACACCCGCGCTTCATGCACGCGTAAAAGAGTGTGTACCGGTCCAGTAAGTATGCAAAGAGCTCGGGATCGCGGTACACTCTGTACACCTTCATCTCGGTGGGGGTCCAGCTGATGTAATCGCACCACTGTCGATCCAGTATTTCCAGCAGACCGTTGATTTGGCAATAATACACAGGCGGAATCTTAGCGTGGCACACTTTGTTCACGAATGGACACTTGACTTCAATCATGCCTTCCGTTCCAATCAAGCCGTCCGGGGAGCCGCCGAGCCAAGGGTGGTCGGGGTGCTCAAAGAAGCCTTTACTCGTAACTACATTGCCCGTGCGCACCATGTAATCTTTGATCGCATTCTTTTCATTCTTAGTGCCCCAAGTGCACGCCTCAATGTTGCCCTTCCACTTTTCTTGACCAAGCTCAAGTCGTAATGCTTTGGCCCGACTCGTGTAGGGACAGATGCCAGCAGCTGCGCCAAATTTGGAGGCGGTCAGCTTGCCTTTTCGTGCGCTAAACCAAGCTGGCGTGCCTTGCTGTGTATTCATTACCCTATTTGCAGTGTGAGAAAAATCTCATGAGAAAGCATCATGACGTGGGATTGGAATGCGCGAGGTGCACTGCCAGCTGACGCCACATCGACGGGTACGGCCGCGGGTGGCAGCATCGGTACCAAACAAGAGGCGGGCAAAACACAGTCGTGGCCACGCTACGAGGCTGAGTACCTGAAGCGCGCGATTCAGTCGGAACGCTACAAATACGACACGGAAGGTCTGAGCGATGCGGAGAAGAGTGTGTACCTGGACAAGATCGTGGCCAACTACAAGGAGGAGGCCGATGAGTGCTTGAAGGCTGAGTTCGAGCAGTGGTTGCAGGGGCAGCATGAGGCAAACGACAGCAGCAAGCAACAGGTGTACGAAAATGCAGACGGGAAACCGGTGCGTCGGTGGCTCTTTCGTTCGGCGGAAAGCACCGACGCGGAAGGACACAGTAAGGTCGGGCAGGCGCGGGCGGGATGGAAGCACACTCCCTGGGGTCGGGCGTCGTTGCTACATCTGCCGGGTGTGCGCGAATACCTGCGTAAGCAAAAGGAAGAGTCGCATGACAAGGACATGCAGATGCAACTCTTAGCGGAGTTCGGGCCGCAGAACCTGGAGCAGGCGTTTCAGTATTTTAAGCACTGGGTCAAGGGGCGACCGCTGTCCGACGCAGTTGCGATTCCGGCTCGCTATCCGACCGACGAGGTGGTGTCACGATCGGAGTTTGGCATGCAGGCTCCGCAGCGCATGTACGCGTACGACTCGACCCCGAACGATCGCCAGCCGGGTGTGTTCGCAACCGACCACAATGCTGCGACCGCCGCGGTTGCGATGCCCGGCGAGCCTCCCAAGCGCATCACGACCATCAGCGAAGATCAAGAGCTCGAAGACACGCGCGTTTTCAAACAGCGCTTGCAGGACTTTCTGTCAGCGCAACAGCGCGATCTGCCTGCAGCGGAGGTGCGCGCACGCGAGGACAGAGCCGAGGCGCAAGAACAAGCGATCAGTCAGGAAGTTGTAAATGACGCCAGAGACGAGGCCAGAACACAGGAGCTGCGCCAAGCGGAATTGACTGCACCCGTACTTCCGCTTTTGCCTGCACTCAAGTAGTTTTCTGAAGTATAACAAATGCAGCGCCCGGATCCGTTCTTCCAAACACATAAGCCACACAAAAATGGATACCTTGAATCCCTGCATCGCACGTACGGTGAGCCAAAATCAGCGCTGCCGACTCGTGGGGATGCCCTGTACCAACGAGCACTTGAATTTCGCCAAAACGAGAAAGCAAAGTATTCGCAAATCGAAGCAGACGCGCGTACGGCACGAGAAGAAGCTGACACACTGAGGGCCCGCTACAATGCGCTGCAAACCGAAACACAAGAAATTAAGCGGCTTTTCGAACAACTTTCCAAGCTACAAACAAATGACGTACATCCCAGTGCCGATTCCGGTGCCGAACCGCATGCCAGTCGTTCCGGGGCGGGCGAACCTGCTGTCGCGAGCGCAGGAGTCGATCACGATGCCGATGGTAGCGCTGGTGCTGGCAGCCGCAGCAGTGATGTACGGATACCCAACACCGACAAAAACAGTGATGAAGGAGTCGGCGGGGTCGTGCCAGACGAAGTATTGCCAGGCGGCGGAGATGTTCGTAGACAGGCCGCTGAACACACTACTGAAGGATCAAAGTCTGGGAGTCGGTCTGCAGAGGCCAAAGAATCTGCCGGGTCCGAGCGCAGTTTACAGCAAGATTAAGACTGACCTGCAGCGTGAACAACTGCTGTCTCCTGGTGTTAAATTGGTTGCGCACACGGTTGCATAAATTCTGGAGTGTAGTTAGACATGCCACAGCTGCAGATTAACCAGGGTCCTCAGGATGCGCTCCTTTACGACAACAGCCGCTCATACTTTACTAACGTCGGCTACGTGCGAACCAGTAACTTCCAGGTCGAGTATCGCAAGGTCGATCCGCAGAACACTCCTACGTGGGGCTCGACGATGCAGTTCATCATTCCAAAGGCCGCCGACCTTCTCGGTCCAGTCGATCTGCGTGTCGAAATTCCACATCTTGCAAATAAATCGTTTACAGCCGTAGCATCAAACGCAGGCAGTGATGTTACCACTCGTATGTTCACGCAGTGGGTAGACGAGCTTGGGTTTGCGATGATTGAGAAGATCACGTTCTCGGTGGGGTCGAACGACATCGAGACCATTACCGGCGAGGAGCTGCAGATTCGAAACGAGCTCATGACCTCGGACGAGATGCGCTTGGGGCACGGTACAGTCTTAAAGACGGGTCGAGCTGCGTTCGTGACGAAGGTTACCGATGCTTCCGATACTGTAACATACAATCGCGAGTTGCCAGGTATTGCCATTAGTGGTACTGCAGGAGACGCTGGGGTTGGCCCAGACACCAAGGGGAAATACCTAGGTGTGAACAAAGACTGCACGCGTCTAGTTGAGGCCTTGGTAAACGCCACTCCTTACCTGTCTGACGATCGGCACCTCATCATTCCACTCGGCCTTTTCTTCACGAAGCACGTGTCGCAGTACTTCCCGCTCGCGGCCGTCGCTGGGTGCAACGACATTCGAATTGCAATCAAGCTGCGCCAGGTTACGGAACTTGTGCAGATGGGCGGTAAAATTAAAGTGGGTCTAACCGCCCAAGGTGCAGGCACCTGGCCAGTCATTAAGAACCCGACCTGCCACCTCATGTGTCATTACGTGCATGTGACGGGGCCGGAGGCGCAGACGCTCATGAACAAGGAGCACGTGCGTCTGATGAAGCTATTCCAGCATCAGCACGAAACGTTCACGACGATTGCGGGAAGCAAGTTTGAGTTGAATTTGTCGTTCTTGCATCCGGTCAGTACCTTGATCATTACTCTTCGCAACGAAAGAGATTTGAACAGCAGCCAGACGGTCTTTACTCAGGCGGCTGCACAGGATACTTCTGTGGATCCTAATGTACCAGCTAAAGCAGGTTACGCTGATCTCGACACGTCATCGAAGGGCTTCTTCTTCTACCACGGCGACGGCACGGAACCGAACTACGACCGTATGCTCCAAGATGATTCGAAGGGTTCAGCGCTCACGGTCACGAACTTGCAGCTCACACTCAACGGGCAGGAGCGCCACCCCGGTTTGGACAAGGGTATCGACACGGCGTACCTGCGCGAGCGCCTGATTCCGATGCTGCACTCGAACAGCAGCCAGAAGGAGAGGGCGATGATGGGGCTTACGGGTCCAGCATTTAGTCATGCGTACGGTCTCGAAGGTTCGAAGAACATTTTCGTGTACCCCTTCTCGCTCAACCCCGAGGGCTCGAACCCGTCCGGCGCGGTCAACTTTTCAAAGGTCTCGCACGCCAAGCTGTCGATTCACCTTAAGGAGAGCAGCATGCCATCGGAACTTACTGCCAAGGGTGTCCGCGTCGACGTGTACGCGCTCTACTACAATTGGCTGCAGATCAAGGATGGCCGTGCGCTGCTCAGTTTTGCTTAATCTAATTCGCTTAATTGTCAATGAGCGTCACATGTCCGATCGAGTGCATGACCACGGCAAAGGAGGTCGCCTGTCCCGATCCGGACTTTTTAGAGCGAAACGGTGCGTGGCTGTTGACGGTGATTGGTATGGGAGTAGGCACGTTAGGTACGGTCTTAACGTATTTCCTAAAGTCGCGGTGTAGTAGGATCAAGTGCTGGGGTGTGGAGTGCGTACGTGACGTGGTGAAACTGAGTGCAGCGCAAGTGGAGGTAGTGCCAAATAAGACAAGTTCCAACGTGTAAAGAGGCATGTCTTTAGTTGTGGCCATCGACGTCGGGATAAAAAATTTGGCGATCTGTGCCTTCGATTTCATAACAAATAAGGTCGTACACTGGGATAACGTGACGATAGTTCCAAACGGACGATACATACCTGCGCAAAATGTGCAGTACGTTCGCGACTTCGTGCAGCGTCACGACACCCTCTTCTCGCAAGCGACTGCCGTTGTGGTGGAGCGCCAGATGCGGTGTAACATGCGTATCATCGAGGCTCTGCTACAATGCATGTTCTACGACCGGTGCTACGTCATCAACGCGCGGTGTGTCAAGATGCATTACAACTTAAGCACACGAAACTATCGCTCGAACAAAGCCAAAGCGGTGGAGTGGGCGAGCAAATTCATTGCATCAAATCCAGATACGTTCGCTGACAATGTAACTCATTTGTTCACAAAGGGTGGCAAGCAGGACGACTTAGCCGATGCACTGCTACTGGTGATGTACTACCTCGACACTTATTCTAATCAGTTGAACAACCAGTGATGCCCTCCACACGTAGCCAGGTCGATACGCTTGAGAGCGGCTTGCCGTACGACTATACGGACGACGAGTTCGACCCGGACTACCGCGAAAGTAGCGAGGAGGAGGAGGATGAAGTGCCGAAGACGATGCAACGCGACCGGGCCAAGTGGATCGAGGACAACGTAGAGGACATAGAGTTTCTGTATCGTCAGCTGATGCGAGATGGTCGCAGCATGTTTGGAGATTCGTTCCTACAAACTGGTACAATTAACACATTCGCGAATTTCCTGTACCGCAACACTACTCCCTTTTCTGAGGCGTAAGTACAAATGTCGGCGTGGGTCATTGCGCTAGGTCTGTCTGCTGGGTACCTGATGACGAAAAACTTGCAAATGCAGAAGAAGCTCGATGAGCAGATCAAGATACATCATGAGCAAGCGGAGCCAGCCAAGCCAGGGCCCACGACCGAACGCATTCGTGACGTGCAGCGCACTGTGCCCGACGCAGACAAGTACCAGGACATGAACATACAGGACATTGATCGCGAGAGAGTGAAGGAGCTCACGCAGGCGCGGGAGCAGGCGCATCAGGAGGTTGCTGCTTTCGAGCAGGGCCCGCCGCCGATTCAGGGCGTGTGGTTGAATTTTGGCGACCGCGGGCTCGCGTAGTGCGCTCAGACTTGATGCGGCCCGCAATTCGTTTTGCGTGTGTCTGTTTTGCGCGGTCGTTCACTTGGTCGTAGGTCTGCTCGAACTGCCGTGAACTGCGCCGGCTCAGGTCGTGTTCCAATGCCGCTTGTTGTGCATGCATTTGCTGTTGTTGCAACGCGTACATACGAGGGTCGCCGTACCGATTCTGTAGGTTCCATTCCCACGAGTTCACGGTTCCCCGTAGGCGGTCGCACACCTGTCTGCGCATTGCGTCCATTTCGGGGCACGACATTTGTAGCAGCATCGGAAAGACGTTTGTTGGCCATACAGCATGTAGTTAGCATAAGACAGTAAACCGTAGCGACGACACCGAGAATGAAACACAAGCCCGCTAGCAGCAAACACTCAATCTCAACCGAAAACATTTATTACAATCGTGGAAATTCTGACATTAAAGCGTCATGAATCTGCAAAGCTACATCCCGTGCTCCAAGGATCCAAAGTACCTGTCGTTCGTGCTCGGTCTTGCGAGTACGATGGAACTGCCGGTCGTCGGCAAGATGGACGTCGCATTCGCTGCGAACAGCCCTTACCTGACGCCTTACGTGCACTACACACTGCTTGGTGTGGGCGCGCAGGGTCTTGCCAATCTGCAGGGCGGTAAGAATGCACTTGCTATGGACTATGACATGTTTTGTGCGGTCGCTACGGCCATGCTTGGGGGTGTGGTGGGAGCTACAGCAAAGGGTCGGGGCTACCTGTGAAGACCAAAAGCGAGCATGTTCATTCCCAAGCACATGAAGGAGTGGCAGCCCGTACGCGGGACGCCGATGCGTCGCTGCCATTTCTGTGCATCTGGCCCACATCGGACGAGTGAACTGATACACGTGCTCGAGGCTCCGATGCGGTACGATTTCTGCAATGAGGCGTGCCTCGACACGTGGCAGCAGACGCGCCATGACGCAGACATGATAGAGTGGCTGAAGTTGGGTGCTGGCGAGAGAGCCAAAATCCAAGCATCTTACCGACATGAAGAATAGGCCGAAACAACAAGTTGCCGCCCTGCTTCTGCTGTACGCCGCGTGGATTACCTGGAAATGTCCGTGCAGGAAAGTGTGCAGCTGTCATTTGCCACACTTCTTTCTGAGTGTCGGTGGAGCCACTGCAATCATCCTGCATGACAACGCGTGAGCAGGAGATGCTGGACTACTACACCGACCGTTTTGAGCGTGAATACGGCGAGGCAAAGGAGGAGTTCGTGCGTTTGTCGCATTTGTTTAAGGAGGTGTGCTGGTACAATTTTGAGACGGCGTGTCGCACCTGGCGTCAACCCTGGCGCTTCACAGACCCCGACAGCACGGTGAGTGTAGACTGCATGCAGTTCACGCGCAAGTGGGAGCGAGGCTGTCTGATGGAGTACGGTAGGTTTCCTGTGTGGTATGAAGGCCCTGTGCGAGACGCGCCGCCCCTACCTCCAGAGATTGTGCTGCACGAGCTGCGAGACGCAAGAGAATACATGTTGGCCTGTCAAAAGCAGATTAGCGCCCCTTACGATTGGGCACCTGGGGGCAAATGCTATGAAGAACTGTGTCGTGTAACTTCCGTCGGTCGCCCTTGTCAGTGTGTAGAGTCCAATAAGCGAAAATTTTCCAGTTCAGAAGCAGTATGAGTGACGTCGAGTCTCTTGAAAGCGACGGCGCCGCGAGTGATGACAGCTTTTGTATTGCTGAGGTACTTGAGATGGTGCTCGACGAAGATGATTCAAACGCCCGCCTGTGCTACCTGTGTCGCACGACTGACGACGTAGAGGAGATCTTTGACCGGTCAGACCTCATGGACGGAGGCTTGCAACAACAGCTTGTGTTGCGGTATGAGAAACTGCATCCACCACCATGGGATGAGGTGTGCAGCTACTGTGATGGTGAGGGCTGTGAAGAGTGTGAATGTGAGGAATGCGACAATCGAATGCGTCACATTAATGGAATCAATTACGGCTGTTGTAAGCACCCAGTGATTTGATTTCTTCTAATGGTAAGGTACCATGCCGACTGAGACCAAGGTGACGAAGACGCGGAAGTACAGCGGCCCTGCGAAAGGCTCACAGGAGGCAAAGGACCGTATGGCCAAAGTTCGTGCGGCTCAGTGGGAAAAGAATGGCCTAGTCAAAGCTTCTAACTCACAAGCAAATGTTGCAAACGTTCCCGATTCTCACCGCCCTCCGCCACCTAACGCAAACTATCGAGGACCTCAGTAAAAAGGTGGACGACATGCAGCGTCAGGTAAACGACATGCAAGAAGAGTGGCGGCATGAATACGAGCTCGAATCGGAGGAAACGGAAACCGAAAGCGAGGAGAGTACGTCGTATGAGAGCGATACAAGTGAATGGAGCGCACAATCTGCCCCGGCAACTTTCTCATACAAACGACAGAGAGTAGATGCATCCTAGGTTCGGTGCGTTAGAGGTCGTCATGGTAGGTATTGGTTTGCTGGCACTCGTGCTGCATAAGCAAAGTATTACAAAGGAGAAGGACATGCATGCGGCGCGTGTGTATGCAAGACGTGTGTTTGAAAGTCGTATGCCGTATGTATAAAAACCTAAGATAATGAATAATGTCAAACGCCCGACAAAATCAATATTCATGGCTAGCAGCAATGGAGCAGCGTGTCACTGGCAGGGCTCAAGTTAGCCCTGTCACGCCTACACCGCCTCAAGCAGCGCCAATTTCTACGCCGCCTCAAGCAGCGCCAATTTCGTTACGTTTACCAGAACGTAATTTACCAGAACAACAAGCTTTGCCGTTTCGACCCTATTTTAATGTGCGACCACCTACGCCGTCTTTCGAACAAGCGAGCGCATCATCAGCAGCGCAAGGGACGCAGACAGACCCTTTGCCGCCGAGACAAGACATGGGTACACAGGGCCGCATAATTAAATTTTTGAAAGACTTGGGCACAGATCCTATTAGCACGGAAGCATCATCAGCAGCAACGCAGACAGACCATCAAGAGACGCAAGCATCACAGACGCAAGCAATTTTAAGTGCACTAGTCGGGACACAAACGAGCAGAGTGGAAACCCAAGACATGGGTATTGGCACGCAACAAATGAGCGCATCATCATCAGCAGCAACGCAAACATTTCCAGATGCAAATGAAGCAGCAACACAGACAGACCGTTTGCGTCGTAAAATTCCCATTCTGGATCTAGAGGATCAAGAGACGCAAGCATCTCCAGATGCAGATGAAGCAGCAACACAGACAGATTTGCGGTACATAGCGGATCAAGGGACGCAGACAGACCCTGGTTTCCTTTCACGTTTGCCTTGGACAACTGCTGCTGCTTTGGCCGGTGTCGCAGCACTACCACTACCATTCATCTATGCCCGAGTCAAGGGAGCTTTGTGGCCGGATCAAGCTGCATGGGTCGAACGCGATAACAACCAGCCACCAGGTAAAAACATCACTGCAGTTGCACCTGATAACCGCAAGGCACTGCGCATTGCTTCCGTTGCGACGGTTGGCGGTGGCGGCGGTGGCGGCGGTGGCGGCGGTGGCTATGCGACGTATGAAGAGGATCAAAACTGGTTGCCAATTGTGCTAGGCGCTATCGTTCTTGCAAGTTTTGTACGCTAAACTTCTATGATGCTCCAAACAGTGTTCTGACCTTGAGTTTGTACAGACACATTTGAGGTACTTGCAGTATAGCCGAACGTTCGCATGTCCAACACGTCACCTTGATTGAGCTGCATCAAAAAGTTTAGGTGTATTGGCATGTAACGCGCCGTATCGTCGTCTCCTGCTACAGAATTTAACAAGCCTGCGTTAAGGCTGCGTAACTGCGACAGTCCGTCTCGTACATAAAGGTTGTTTTTAAACAAACGGACTGCTGCATACACTAAGAAATCGTTGGGGTCAATAAACATAATACTGCATGAAAAGAAGTAATAACCTGTACGCGGAACTGTGTAAGAAGTGGTGCTATGAACGTACCCACTACCTACAGCATTGTTAAGTTGTACCGTCCAATTGTTTAACGATACATTGTTTGGATTTCCCCATTGCGTAGCGTTCAAGCACACTATTTGCGCAGTATTGTAGTAAGCCAAAAATTTGAATCTTGGTACGAGCGGTGGAATAACAGTCACTGTGGTACCGGTGCGAGTTATTGACCCATCTCCGTTTGGTGTACCAGACACGAATGTAAGATTGTCTTGTTTGTTGCTAAGATCAGGAGGCGTGTAAGTGACAGTATTGCCATTAGTAGTCAATGCACCCGTGCCATTTGCTGCGGCAGTTACAAAACTAAGAGTGTCTTGTTTACCACTGAGGTCAGGGGGCGTAATTGTCACAGTATTACCGCTGCGAGAGACGCTGCCAGTCGCACTTGGAGTGCCAGATGCGAAAGTCAACGTGTCCTCCTTACCATTCAGTGTCATGCTCAGAGGTGTACCGCCTAATGCGACATTACCTGCCCTAATTGCAGAGGTGTTAATAGTGTTGATGCTTGCATTGTTCGAGACAATAAGGTTGAGAGCTCGCAGCGTGTCGCTACCGGAATTCCTGACGCGTCTCGCCCTGCCCACATTCGCTAAACTCATTTCATTTTTCTGTTAGGAAAATAGAATGAGCTTAGCGCACGTAGGCAAGGTAAAACGCATCAGGTCGCCAAGTAGCAATGACACGCTGCAAGCACTGAACCTCATTGTAACGAACAACGCAAGTATTAACACTATCAATACCTCCGCGATTGCAGCAGCTGGTGTCGTACTCAACGGTACACCTCTGAGCACGACACTAAACGCGTCTGACGCTGCAGTTAACAACGTTAATAATGCGTTAAGTCTGCATGTCGGAACGACTGCTGCTAACTTTACTTTAGACCGCGATCGACTAACTACTTTGGAGACGAACTTTGCAGCAGTGGGCACGATGCGAGAGTTTGTAAGCAATGCTGAAATTCCTATGTCCCCGAGCAATAATTGGCAGGAAATTGGCAGCATCACGATTGAACCTGGCTTCTGGCTGATACATGTGGATGCCACTGTAAGCTCCTACGTCAATCCATGGAATACTACAGGTGACATAATTTGTAAATTTGGTGTAAGTGATCAACAATACATTAACATGTTAGCTGGAGACACTCCAGGGCTCATAAGCATGCGTCATTTGGTTAACTTGAACACGAATCGTTTCAAAAGTGAAACCACGTCATTCACCTACTACTACAACAATAACACTACAGAGAATAAGGTTTTGTACTTAAACGTTGAGACAAATGAATACTCTCAGCTATTCCGATTTGGCGCTGCAAGTAATTCGATTGGTCAACTAAACGGACAGGATCAGTTTGGCCGTTTTTACGCTATCAAGCTTAGATAGACATTTTCCATTACACAAGAGAGTATGTCATGGCGAGTCGGGAACTACAGCACACAACACCCGGGCGCTTCAGGGGGCTACTCCGGCCCGGGGAGAATCCAGCCGCTAGTGGGCGCGAGTCATCGCAACGCAGGAGTCGAACGGGGCGACCGACGCAACGCGTACTTCACCCGGGGCCTGGGTGGTGGGCTGGCCGCGAGTCTCCCGTCCGCAGTCGAGGCGGTGATCGCGTCGGACAAGTCGCACCACAGCGTACTGGACGGGCACACGCACTCCGCGGTCGCCAACCACCCCGATGGCCAGTTCGCGTTGAACACAGCAGCTACCTCCGACCACAGCGTACACGCGAACTACGAGACGTTCCGACCCACATTTCGATACTGGACCGACACGATAGTGGACGAGGAAAAGGGGGTGGCGGCGCAGCAACCACTCCTGAATTCTTCTGGCCCAACAGTTTCCGTTTCCATCAGCAAGCTAGACACGCAGCGCAGGGATCGTCTGTTCGATCAACCGGAGCTGCTGGTCAAACCTACCGCCTCTAGTTCTCGTGTGTCTTCGCTGTTGACTCGGGAGTGGTCGGGACACGAACTGATGGCCGGGGCGGTCGGACTGTACGCGGCGTACTCGGTTCTTGCACAGGCATGATTTGCAGTGCTACCTCCCAACGCCCGCGCTCACAGTCGTAGCGCTCGATCACTTGATACGGTCCATGATCCGGACACTTGCCTACCGTCACACGCAAAGGGTCGCCCACTAGTACGAGGCGCACGGGGCTGTCACAGAACAACTCCATACTGCACTACTCGTGAGAAATTCAGAGTCAGTTGCAACACGTGTCAATTTTCGCATGTACAATGAACAATGGCGCCTTCAAGTAACACGCGTAGTCGAGTAAAGGCTGGATCCTTACCTGATAACACTATGGTTGTACGTGCACCTGCGCCAAAGCGTGGGGCCAGTAAGTCGTGCGGTCCTGGCACTGGTAATAGGTGTGCGAACCCTAAGAAGATTTCGTGTGCGACCATGCCAAGTGGTAAAAAGAAGTGTTGGAATAACGGTAGGAGGTATGCTAAAAGAACGGGTTGATACTGCAGTACCTCACCGACCT
>MDSZ01081503.1_pt1 | contig 15556 bp, 16 predicted proteins | sample 811201 | NCBI WGS metagenome assembly MDSZ01 (sample SAMN05326647, study PRJNA326480) | marine metagenome | isolation source: seawater | place: Indian Ocean: North | collected 2010
AAATTATCATTAAAATTTAATTTTCAATAAATAATTTTTTATTTATAATTCAAATGTTATAATATAACACTTACTTAAAATGATAATTAATTTTAAAAATATTACAAATGATCTTTTAGATTTTAAAAAAAAAAATGATCATTTAAAAATTATCAACAGAAAAAAACCTATAAATTCTGATTGTTTTTTTGAAAAGTTATTTACAACATTTTCCTCAAAAACAGGTTTTATAAGTTTTAATAATGCAAAAGAAAATATAAAAAAACTTCTACATGATGATATATCAACAAATATCAAGAATGATCCCTTTTATGATATTTGGATCAATGATATGAGTAATATTTGTAAAGCATTTTGCAAATTTCTTGGTGAAGAAAAAATAAGTTTTTGGATTGGAACTAAAAGAGGTTGTAAACGTTATCATGTAGATATGGTTCCCTTTCGACTACTAGTAACATATGCTGGAGAAGGTACTGAAATATTACCTAATTATGCAGCTAATAGAAATGCATATGTTCAAGGTATGTCTAATAAAGAAATAATTATGGATAAATCAGCACTAGAGTCTGTAAATACTTGGGATATTGCTATTTTTCGGGGTGGTAGTGAAGGTATACTTCATCGAACACCTGATTCTGCATTAAACGGTGGATCCTCAATACTTTTGCGACTTGATAACTCTTCATTTTTGGAAGAAATAAACAAATTTAATGAAGTTGGATAAGATATTAACTAGTTATTTGATTGACTCGAACACTATATTTAAAATATTATAAAAAAATGAGTCAAGAAGAAGACCTTATCAAAAAGACCTTAAAACATTACATAGATGGTGCTAAATCCGGAAAAGGTGATGATATGAAGCCAGCCTTTCACAGTGATGCAACAATATTTGGTTATATTGGAGACGATTTATTTTCTGGACCAATTCAAAAATTATACGACTGGAATGATAATAATGGTCCGGCAACAGATATTTCATGCGAATTCAAAAATATTAATATAGTTGAATCAATTGCAACAGTTTGTTTAGTATCTAAGAATTGGACTGGTTATGATTTCACTGATTTTTTTACACTTTTAAAAATTGATGGTGACTGGAAGATAATTAATAAAGTTTTTCATTTGCATTCTTAAATTTTAATCTAATATTTTTAAGAATTAAATCTGAATTAGTTTATTAATTTGAAACTAATTTGGCATCGTTAAGTCGAAAAAAAATATTGTAATCGTCATCTTTTGGGACCAGTTCTAATTTACCTTTGATATTTACTGGGTCATAAGAAAAAAACACTGGTTTCTTTGCATGTACCTCTATTAATAAATTAGATGAAACATGAGGATGATAGGGACAACTCAATGGAAAAGGTCCTAGAAGAAAGAGACTTTGTTCCTCTGATTCTTCTAAGGGAAACATATATCCCTGAACCAAGATTTCTTTCGAATTAAGTTTTTTGATAGCATCTTTGAATTTAGGTCTAACACCAGTCCATTCAATACCTTCTTTGTCTGTAATTGGATATTCTTCCATACCTGTTTCACCAAAAATTTTCCAAGAAGTCCCACCTTGGGGTAGATTTATAAAATCTTCTACATATTGAAGCAAATCATCTTCATTTATAGATTCAGCTTCTTCAATTCCTTGAATCTCTTGAGAATTTGAGTTAAAGGCAATAGAAAATAAAAACAATGCTAAAATAATAAATAACTTTTTTATAATTTTACTATCCCTGTTAAGGTTTTATTCTTTCATTTCTTATATATTTCTTGAAAGTTGTTTTGCAACACTAATTTTTGATCCTCGGTATGCTGGAAATATTGCAGAAATTAAACCAGCCAGAAAAACTAGAAAAATAATCATAATAAAATCAATTGTAAAACTAAAACTTGCCTGACTTATTTTTAAAGGTGTTATGACTTGAGTAATGATATTAAAGCCTATCATTCCAATTATAATTCCTACTACAATACCACCAACTACAATTATTATTCCCTCTAGAGAAATTATCTTGAATATTCTTTTTTTAGAATAACCAATTGCTCTTAATACTGCTAAGTCCCCCATTCTATTTTCAAGATTGCTAGCTAAACCTGAAAAAATACTTAAAACAGCTATTGAAATTAAAATTGTTGAGAGTAAACCAAGACTTTTTGAACCCAATCCAAGCATTGATGTAAGACGTGTGATTTCAAGTGATGGGTTAGCCGCCTGCATAAAACTATCTCTATTGATTTGTCGAGGAAGGTTTACATTTGCAATTGGTGATTTTGTAGTAATAAGTAAAGCTGTTATTTCAGGTTTTCCTAATTCATTGTGATCGTGATCATCATGAGGTTTTTTACTATTATGATTAGCACCCTCGAGTTCATGGTTATGGTGTTCTTCTTTCTGATGATCAACATCTTCGTGTTCATGGTCATGATATTCTTCTTTCTGATGGTCAGCATCTTCGTGTTCATGGTCATGATGTTGTATACTTTGATGATTAATATATTCAAGTCCATGAATTTGAAGTACAGAATTTAAAGAGGTTAAAATTAATCTATCAAGAACAGTACCTGTTGGTTTCATTATACCAGTTACTTTATATTTTATTTTGCCGTGTTCTCTTCCACCTTCTAAAATACCATGAGATCCAATGAACTCCTCATTAATATTTATATCAACCGAAGAACCGACTACAACCTCAAATTCCTTATCCCAAACACTCCCCTCACCTATCTTAGCATTATAATGATTCATATATTCAGTAGTAGTACCAACAATTCTATAACCTTTCCAATTATCACCCAGTGCAAGAGGAATTGATGTTTTAATTTTTGGGTTTTTAATTAATTCTTTTACTGAATCATATGGAATATTACCTGTAGGCAGATCAATATGATAAACTGATGATAATACTAATTGAAGAGGGCTTCCTTTAGCTCCAACAACAATATCAATATCTTTAGCGTCTCCACTTAATCTATTACTAATATGATTACTAAATTGATTTATTAAGATTGCTATAGAAATTCCAAAAGCAGTTAAAAGTATAGATAAAAAACTATTTAACAAACGAGATTTTAAAGAATGATAAATAAAATTTAAATCACTCATATGTTTATTTCCAAAAGATTAAAAAATAAACTTTTAATTCTTTGATCATGAGAACAAACAATTAATGTTGAGTCATTTTTTTTAGTTTGAGAAAATATTAATTTCATAACTTTTTTTGTATTAATATCATCTAATCCTGATGTTGGTTCATCCGCAAATATCACTTTAGGATTGTTTGCTACTCCACGAGCAATCGCTACACGTTGAGCCTCACCAAAACTTAATTCTCTAGCTAATTGTTTGTTTTTTCCAGATAAACCAATATCTTTAATAAGTTCATCAATTTTTGGAGATATAGAATTATGTTGTCCAAGAATTATATTCTGTTCAACGTTTAAATGTCCAATTAGGTGAAGTTTCTGGAAAATAAACCCAAAATTCTTAGCACGAACAATATCCATCTCTTCATCTGATAATGACAAATAGTCATTATTATCAAATAATATATTTCCTGAAGTTGGTTTTAGTAAACCAGCCATTAAATTTATAAGAGTTGTCTTTCCACTCCCTGAAGGTCCTAAAATTAAAAGATGTTTTGATGTTTCTACTGAAAAACTTTTATTACTCAAAATTTTTTGATTTTCTAATTTATATTCTAGGTCGTTAACTTTAAAAAGCATATTAAAATTTTACCTTGTAATTATTCTGATTTTAAAATACCAAAAATTAAAAAAAAAATAAAAAAATAATGATAAAATAATGGTTTTGTAGTCATATTTGCAAATCATTATAAATCTTGTTATATTATAACAGCATAATAACTTTTATCATAAATTTATGAATCATTCTTTAGAAAAAAAAGCCATTAATTTTTGTTTAAAAAATAACCACAGATTAACTGATCCAAGAATTAATGTATTAAAAATCTTAACTTCTAGCTCCAAACCTATGACAGCTTATGAAATATTAAAGGAATTGAGTAAATTAATGAAAAATCCTAAGCCACCAACAGCTTATCGTGCAATAGAATTTTGGAAAAAATATAATTTTGTTCATCGAATAGAAAGTTTGAATGCTTATTCTGTTTGTTCATCGGATCATTTACACAAGGGCGGTCAATTTATGATTTGTACTGATTGCGGTAAAGTAATTGAAACTCATTTATGCAAATTACCATCTGCTTTTAAAAAAATTGTTAAAGAACAGATGTTTACTCTATCTAATTGGAATTTAGAAATTAGCGGAGTCTGTAAAAAGTGTTCTTAAAATCTTTGATTTTAAAACCCTAAATATTTTTTATTTAATAATTGTTTTATTCTACGAGTATATTATCAAATAAAATTTTCTTGCAGAAAAATAAAAGTATTAATCGAATAGAAAATTGTTGATAAAATAATGTTAAATCTTGTGGACTTTGTTGTTGAATCACATTGTTCTTCTGTGCAACATTTATCGACATCAGCGCATTTAAACTTTTTATTGTAAATTTCAAAGCAAATTAAAGATAAAAATACCACAGAAGTAAATGCATAAAGATAAATCTCTACACTTTCAAATAATTCAACCCCCATTGCTACTGATTCAAAAAGTAATAAATTAGCAAAAAGTGTATTAAAACTTAGGAAAATAGGGAGCCCACAGCATATAAGGTGTGAAAAACTACTGAAAACTAAAACATACGATGAATAGTATTTAAACATACATTATTAATAAAACAATTTGACCATAAAAATAAAGCTTCTTCCAGGCAATTGGACCTGAGATTTTTTTGATTCTAAATGATTTCTTCCAACAACGTCAAGTATATTTTTTGCTCCAAACATTAAGTGTCCTGAAACATTAGAATAAGAGAAATCTTTTGTTAAATTAAAGTCAAGTCTTGAATGCCCTCCCGTTCTGGTTTGAAATGGACCTAGAAAATCTTTATCGAAATAATGATTATATGTAAGTTCAGCATCCCAATTATCATTTTTGGCCTGAAGTCCAAAATTCACTTTTGATTGAGGAATTCTTGATATAGCTTTGTCATTTAGTGAGTCTCTTGGTCTGTAACCTTTTAAAAAATCTACCATGAAATTTGTTAGAAAGTCAAAATTTTGATATTGCGCAAAATTATATTGTCCAGACAATTCAATTCCAGTAAATATTGCATCATATTGATAGTGCACAACATTATTGAAATCTTCTCCTTCTACGTCAACAGTTGATCCATCCCTGTCTGCAGCAATAAAATCATTGATGTAATTAAAGTAAGTCTCAATTTTCAATTTATTTAAATTTTCATTATAATTATAACCCAATGAGACATTATATGATGTTTCTACATCTAAATTAGCATCTCCATTTTCAAAATTCTCTAAGGCATGGTGAGGTCCATCAGCAAATAATTCTACTAAATTAGGAGCTCTTTGCGTAAAATCAAATCCAAAAAATGCAGTATTATTAGCAAACAATTCTTTTTTTATAGTTGAAGAAAATGCACCTGGAAAAAATCCTCTTTCATATGTGGTATTTTTTAGATTTACTGATTCAACCCGTCCTCCAATATCTAAATCAAAGTAATTAAATTTAAAATTTTCTAGAATAAATACAGCAAAGCTATTAGTCTTAGTACTGGTTAAATGACTCTCTTCTGCCCCTTCTGCGCCTTGATTTTTATTTTGAAAATGAAAACCAATTAAACCATCTTCATTTTGACTAATTAAAGATTTATGATTTAGAGATGTTTTGAATTCGTAAGTGTCATTAAAAAATTCTATATTATGATTATTTCCAGATGTAGTTCTTTCTGCATGACTATATTCTGAAACAGTACCATCAAAATTTAGTTTTTTGAAAAATTTATTATCAAGTGCCAATGATGATTTAAAATTAATTGAATTTCTAGTTGGATTTAATGAAGTTAAATTTTCTTCACCTTCAGCTCCAGGAAGCGAGTAAGCCGCCTCAAGTTTATCAAGTGAAACTCCAATATAATTCTCACCATCATTGTATGTTAACCCTATACCACCAGATGTCATAAATTTAGATGAGTTTGGTTGCTCAGTAGAGCTATTTGCTAGATCATAAGGTCCTGAACTTAAAAAACTACCAGAACCTCTTACGGTATAATTACTTATTGATTTCCCAAATTTTAATGCTGTTTTAAGTTCTCCTCCAGAAGTTTGATAACCAAAATTTGCTTCAACATCTTGATCACTAATTGGTTTATCAATTGGAATGAGTGGATTAATAATATTAACAACTCCTGCAAATCCATTATTTCCATATAAGAGTGTACCTGGTCCTTTAATAATTTCAATTTTATCAATTAACATTGGATCATATCCAACAATGTGATCTTCACCAAACTCAGAAACATCACTTAAAGAACCACTATTTTGTAAAATTTTAACTCTTGAATTATTCATTCCTCTAATTATCGGACGAGATGCAACCCCCAGCCCTTGAGAAGAAACACCTGGAAGATCTTTTAACATGTCACCAATAGAATATTGTTTATTTTTCTCAATATCATGAGCTTCGAATAATATATTACCTCTGTCGCTTTCAAAATCTTGAGATGGTTTGATCTTTGATGTAATAAAGACATTAGGGGCTGTAAATATAGTTTCTTTATTTTGAGCACTTGAATTTTTTGTAGAGAAAACTAATGCTAGTAGAAAAATGATTATTTTAAACACAAAGGATCCTTTTGTAAAAATTAGATGTTATTTTGTAACGATATAAAGTGTTATAACATAACATAATAATTTATGTCAATTTTTTTCCCAAAAAGCACATTTACCTTAATTTTAGTTACATTAAATTTTTATTTACAAATAATTAATTTTAAATAATAATTAGGATTGGGGGGTGGTTTAGGCAGAAAATTATTCAGTTCAAGCACTAAACCTTCTTGAAGGTTTAATTGACGAATATAAAGATTATCTTAAAAATATTCGTAAAGATTCCTATTATTTTAAAGAAATTAAAAAACTAAGATTTAACATTAATAATAGGTATAGACAAATTACAGATTTAGCAGAGATAAAAAATGAAAATAATGATAATTTTTTTAAAATTATTGTTTTCAATAGTGATTATCTAGATTTAATTATAAACGAATTAGAAAACCTTAATTTAGATATTCATATTAAAGGTCAGTTTTTAATAATCAAAAAACCTACATTAACATTTAATCAAATTATGACTATTGTAGATGAAATTGAAAAGCATAAAAGCAAATTTCTATCAAAATGTACAAAAGCAAAACTCGATCCAATTTTAAGAGCAAAAAATGCATTAGAAAATGATTTTATTGATCAAGTTGTTTCGAAACAAATTTCTAGAAATTGTCAAAAAATATTCGAGCAAAAAGAAAAAATAATTAATGACATAACTAATAAAAAAATTGAAAAGCTGTTAGGTAAAGAATTTTATAAGAAATTTGTAATTGAAAATCCAAACTTGAACTAACTCTTTATATTTTTCCATTTTGTTCTTCACGAGCTTTTCTAAAAACCACAAAAGCTGCATCTGCATTGATTATAGCTATTACAATTCCCACGAGTATATCAGGCCAAATTGAGGGATATATAATTGTAAAAATTCCTGCAAGAATAACTAGAATATTTGCAAAAGCATCATTTCTTGCTGATAAAAAAGCCGCTAAACTTAGGCTTCCTTCTTGATTCTTAAACTTTGAAAGAAGTAATGCACAAAAACAATTAACAATTAAAGCACCAAAACCTATTAATGAAAGTCCAAATGGATTAGGAGGTTCTTGAATAATAAGTTGATTCCAAACAGCCCAAATTGTTGCCAATACAGGAATAAGCATAATAGTAGCTAATATGATACTAATTACTATCCTTTTTTCTAATGTAAAATATAAGGTAAAGAAAATTAAAAAATTTACTGATGCATCTTCAAGAAAATCAATAGAGTCAGCAAAAAGAGAAACAGATTTAATATTTAATGCTACAATAAATTCTATAAAAAAATATGCAAGATTTAATAATCCAACTATAAAAACAAACTTCTTAAGAGAATAATTTTTTTTCATCTTTAATTAGTATATTTAAAAATATACAAATTTGTTTGTTTTAGTCTTAGAATTTATAGATTAAATATAGTTTTATTTTGAAAATTCCTTAGAACATTCAAATAAATTATCTTTGTGAGTAATAACTTTTTGCCCTTCGATTGTATTATACACGCAGATTTTATAAGTTCCTTTTTGGTACGATTTAGCAAGACCCATTCCCATTGGACCAGAGAATGTTTTTATATTTTTAATTTCACCATTATTAAATTCATTTGAATAATTCATTAAATTTTCATTTGCTAATACATTATTAACTTTAAAAATATTACAAAGAAAACAAATAAGGAAAGTTGAGAATAATTTTTGCATTTCAAATCAATTGTATGACAACGATTTTGGTAGTTAAATTTTAATGTTTAAGTGTAATAAAAATTTAAGGATATTTGAAATGATCATGCCACCGAAGTGGCATGAACAATTTCATACAGATTTACTTAGAAGCAGTAATCTTATAGATTTCTCCTTCATCTACTGCTGCATATAGCGCATTATCAGGACCTAATCTTAGACCTCTAAATCTTTTTGAAAGACCTGTAGGCATATGAATAACGCTTTTAATAGACTGACCATCTTTAGTAATGTCTACTACGTCAATTCTAAGTCCAGATGGTGTACCACCGAAACCAATACCCATGATTCCAACAGCTAATCTTCCTTCCCAATAACCCCAGTTACTACCTTTTAAGAAAGCAGCAGAACCAGTTCCTTGTGAAAGACCATTGTTGTTCCATGCAGGCGGCATTAGATCTTTAAAACGCTCATCACTCATTGGCATGAAAGAAGCACGCACAGCTGGAATCATACCTTCTTTTTGATTAGGCATGTAACCACAATATTTATCAGGACAATCGCCACGACCAGCAACATTTGGACGAGGATCCCATCCACCATTACCACCATTTCTTAAAGCAGTAATTTCATCATTTTGCCATGGACCGTGCTCAGCAGTAAATGCTTGACCGTCACTTGGACGGAAATCAATACCCTGAACATTTCTGTGTCCGTATGTGTACATTCTTTTGTCAAAGCCTCTTGGAGGTTTATTTCCAGGATGTGCTTTACCATCAGTGTCAATACGAAGTACGTTTCCACCTAGTAAATCTTTTGATTGTGGAACTACACCTCTATGACGGTCACCTGTTGTAGCCCAAAGATAACCTTCAGGACCAAAACGTAATCTGTTACCGTTATGAGCACCTGGTCCTCCAAATGGATGATCAGATTCAAATGGTTTGTACTGAATATCTTTTACGATATCAGTTCTTTCAGAAACGCTTTTCATGTCTTTGCTTACAACAAATCTCATGATGATGTTTCCATCACATCTTTCGAAGTTAGTTTTACAACCATCACCGTGATATTTATTAGAAGTAGAAGCTACATAAATTCTACGATTCTTTTTGAAGTTAGGGTCTAAAGCTACACCCATCATTCCTGCTTGGCCTGAACAGAAAAGATCATCATTAGCACTAGCGTACCCTTTTGATCCTGTCATACCAACCAATGCATTAACATCACCAGATTTAGTTTTAACTGAAAGACCTTTACATTTTTCAGTGTAAAACATATCACCTTTCTTAGTGAATGCCATATCCCAAGGATTTTCAAGTCCACTCATAATAGAAGTAGCTTTAATCTTTGGAGTACCCATTGTATCAGCATAGCTTGGAGAAGCTATGAAAGCTGCAGTTGCAACTACAGCAGCTGATAAAAGTTTTGATTTATTAATCATAATAAATAATCTCCCTTTTATTGTTATTATTTTTGCGCATTTAAATACGCAGCTAGATTTGCAATTTCAACATCGGACAAAGGTTGAGCCATCATAATCATAAGATCTGAATTAGGTCCTATTCTTGTTCCAGCTCTGTACGTATTAAGTCTGTCGACTAAATAGGGAATTTCTTTACCCTTAATTTTTGGGTAGCTAGCTAAACCCATACCTCCTGGACCATGACAATTCCCACAATTTTGTGCATATCTTTCTTCACCTGCTTTCACGTCACCGCAAAAAGCGTTATTAGATAATGTAAAAATAAAAAAAGATATAATTACAAAAAGCAGTCTATTCATGTTCCTCCCAGTACAATATTAAACACATAAAATAAATAAAACAAATAATATTTTAATCACTTTAAGTTTTTTGCAAATATAATATTAATGTGTTTATATTTGATAGCTTTTCAACCTAAAAATTAATTAAAACACTTTATTTTTTTTCTTTTTTAAGATAACGGATCAGAAAAATTAAAAATATAGAAGAAACTGTATACAATTATACCTGATAATAACAAGTAATATATAGTGGGTAAAATTGTTATCCTTATAATATCCCCTTCCCTGCCTAACAATCCTACGGTTGCAGACGCAGCTACAACATTATGTATGGCAACCATATTTCCTGCAGCTGCTCCTACACTCTGGGCAGCCACCATAAGAGCTCCTGACAAACCAAGTAAATTAGCTGTTTCATATTGAAATTGACTTAACATTAAATTACTGACAGTATTAGATCCAGCTAAGAAAGCTCCTACTGCTCCAATTACTGGAGAAAAAAGTGGATAAATTTGACCAAGTAGATTTGACATTCCATTAGCCATAGATAAAGGCATGCTAACAATTTCATTTGTATTTATTCCAGAGTTTATCATGACTCTTACTAGAGGCACTGTGAAAATTAAAACAAAACCAGCACTAATAATTGTTTTTATAGATTCATTAAATGATTTTGAAATTTCAGAAAAATTCATTTTGTGTAGTAAAAAAGTAGCAAAACACACAAAAGTTAAAATTCCACCAGGTAGATATAAAATTTGAAAACTAGCATTGATTTTCTCTTCATTTAAAATGTCATAAAACTCTAAATTAATCGATTGTAAAAAATTTTTAAAAGGCGAATAAGTTCTGGATAGAATTAATATTGCTGCTAATAAAATATATGGCAACCAAGCCATAAAACTACTTATTTTTTTTTTACTATTTAATGAAATTGTAAAATTACCAACCCAACTTGATGGCCATTCTGATAATGGTAAAAAGTCCCACTTATCTTTAGGTACTAAGAAATTAAATTTTATTGCAAAAGCAACAACCAATAACCCCGTAAGTCCACCTAAAATAGATGGAAATTCTGGACCCAAAAATATGCCTGCAAGTAAATATGGTATGGTGAAACTTAATCCTGCAAAAATAGCAAATGGAACAATAGTAATTCCTTCTACCCAAGATTTATTTTTCCCAAAGAAACGAGTCATTATGATAACCAGTATAACTGGCATAAAAGTTCCACATATTGAATGAATTATAGCAACATCTGAAACTATTATTTTAAAAAAAGAGTTCCACTCAACTCCTTTAGTAATAAGTTTTTCATTTAGAATTTCTTTATCCAAACCACTCTGAACTCCAACAAGCATGGGTGTTCCTACAGCTCCAAAGGAAACAGGAGTTGATTGAATCATCATTCCAAATACAACTGCTGCTAAGGCAGGAAATCCAATTGCAACCATAAGAGGAGCAGCCACTGCTGCAGGAGTTCCAAAACCAGATACACCCTCAATAAAACACCCAAATAACCAAGCAATTAAAATTACTTGAATACGTCTATCTGGACTGATATTTGAGAACCCGCTTCTTATTGTTGTTATTGCACCTGAATATTTTAATGTATTTAAAAGTAAAATTGCACCAAAAATTATCCATAAAATTCCAAAAGTTATAATTAACCCTTGAAAAATTGATGCTAAAATCCTCGTAATATCTAAACCCCAAATAAAAAAAGCTAAAAAGCATGTATGAAAAAATATAATTGGCATTGCAAACTTAGCAGGTAACCTAAATCCAACTAAAAGAATTCCAGCAAACAAAATTGGAGAAAAGGCTAATAATGGTAATAGTTGGTTTTCCATAATTACAATAAGATTAATTTTAAAGTTTATATATCATTAATTTTTTTACAATCTTTCAAAATTAAGTCTTTTATGAAACCTAAACAAAAACTTTAGTAATTGAATATTAATGTTTATATTTATTATTATATTTTATACTTAATTCTAAAAATCGCTAAATTAAATATATTCTTGATGTCTGAGAAATTTGTAATTAAATCCCCATTAGAATTAGAACTAAGAGATATAAATGAAATATGTAATCTCAAAGATCAGCATTGGCCATTAGGTTTAAAAAAGCAATTTGGTCTATGGTTTGTAATCACAAATGAAACTGATAAATTGTTTTTATTAGAAAAAAACAAAAAAATAATCAGTTTTCTTAGATTGAAGTTAAGGCAGATTTTAGTTAACAATAAAATTTTTGATTCATTTTATCTTACAGAAGTTTGTGTTGATAAAGAATTTCAAAATATTGGATGGGGGAAAAAAATAATGCAAATGTCTCAAGATTTCATTGAGAAGGAAAACATGAATTCCTATTTATTATGCAATACTGATCAGAAAAAATTTTATACAAATTTGGGATGGGAGCCGTCACAAAATACAAATTGTTCAGAATCTCTTAAATCAACTAGAAAAAAAATTTCAAAAGATAGAATGTGCTTTTTTTATAACCTTAAAATCAAAGATAAAGAGATAACTTTAATAGGAAAATTATTTTAAGTAATTTATTTAAATCTTTATTACATCAACAAGATTGTCATTGAAAGTAGGCGCATTTCCCATATCCGCAAAGCTTCCTGAACTAATACTGTTTACAGTACCATTATGATTTTGCCTCCAATAACCTAAAGTTGAAACAATAATTCCTTTAGAAACATCGTTTGATATCTGTGCCACACCCTCATAGGAGCCTCTGTCATTAAAAACTTTAACTTTATCACCGTCATTTATATTTCTCTTATCAGAATCAAATCTATTTATAAGGACGAATTGATCTCCTTGAATTCTTTGTTTTTCAGTCATATTAGCGTAAGAAGAATTTAAAAATGCATGACTTTTTGGTGAAATAATATTTAGTGGATACTTTTTAGCTAACTCAGGGTTTGTCTCAGGCGATTCAAATTGAGGTGTATAATCAGGAAGTTCTGGTAGATCTTGACCTGGTTGATAATCTTCATACATTTGCCTAAATGGTCCTGCAACAAAATTTTTGGCATCTTTAAGAATAAATTCACATTTACCAGAAGCCGTAGGAAAGTTCCCATCTTTATGAGGCACTCTTGTATCTTTACATCCCACATTAAGTCTTGCAAAACCAACCTTTTTTAGTTTCTCTAAGGAAATTCCATCACACGCAGGTGCATTCCAATCTACATAGTTTTGGAGACACTCTTCGTCGGACCAAGAAAATTGTTCTTGTTTTAAATCCATTTTTTTTGCTAGTCTTCTAAAGATTTCATAGTTTGAAAGAGCCTCTCCAGGTGCATCTATACATTTTTCATTATAAGTTAAATATAAATGTCCCCATGAAAGAATCATATCTTGATGTTCAGCACCCATCGTTGCTGGTAGCAAAATGTCAGCATAAGAAGCAGTATCAGAAATAAAATGCTCTGCTGAGACTAAAAATAAATCCTCTCTTTTAAGGCCTTGTATAATTTTTTCTGTTTCTGTTGCTTGAGTTACGGGGTTAGCATTCCAACACATCATTGATTTAATAGGCTTATCCTTATCAATATTTTCCCCAAGTAATGCTCTTCCTATCTGAAGTGCATTAATCACTCTCGTTCCTTTAGGTATAAGATCGGGTCTACAGATAACATCAAATTTATATGGATGTTCCCAAACTGGAAATTGCGTAATACCACCTCCAACAAATTTCCATGACCCTGTAAGCGCTGAAATACATGTTACTGCACGAATTGTTTGACCTCCTCCATGATGTCTTTCTAATGCTACACCAATTCTTATTCCAACTGGTTGAGTAGTTGCCATTTCATGAGCAAGTCGTTTAATGTCATCTTCATCAATTCCTGTAATTTTTGAAGCCCATTTTGGATCTTTATTTTTTACATGTTCTTTTAATTCATCAAAACCATTTGTATGATTTTCAATATATTCTTTATCAATTAAATTATTATAAATAATGTGCTGTATTATAGCTACTGCAAGAGCTCCATCTGAACCCGGCTTAGGTTCAATATGCCAATCGGCTTGCTTAGCGGTTCTTGACTTGTAAGAATCAATAACAACAACCTTTGCGCCCTTCTTTTGGGCTTCCTGAACGATTGTCCAATGATGTAAATTAGTACTTACACTATTACATGCCCAAATAACTATATATTTACTATGAATATAACTTTCTGGATCTAAACCGGCAGTTGGTCCAATAGTAGATAACCAAGCAGTACATGACCCTTCACCGCAGAAGGTTCTTTCACAAACCGTTGCACCAAGAGCATTAAAAAAAGAATCACCTCCATTAAGTCCATGTACTAAACCCTGATTACCTAAGTAACTGTAAGGAATAATAGATTCAGGACCATACTCTTTAATAAGTGATTTCCATTTAGAAGAAATTGTTTCTAATGCTTCATCCCAGCTAATTCTTTGAAATTTCTTTTCTCCTTTTTTTCCTATTCTTTTGTGAGGATAAAGGAGTCTATCTGGATGATAATGCCTTTTTTCGTAATCTTTTACCTTAACGCACAAAACACCATCTGTCATTGGATGCTCTGAATTACCTTTTACACTGACTAATTTTTCTTTATCAACCTCATAGATCATTGCACAAGTATCTGGACAATCATGAGGACAACCACCGAAATATTTTTTAGATGAAAAATCATCCATAAAAACCTCCACCCCTATTTCTTATTTTACATTTTTTTTACTAAAATTGAAATAATTTTATTAAAGTTTATTTTTTTCGATAAAGTACCAGTAATTATATCTCTAAAGCTAATTTTTCAACTTTTTGCATATGTTCAGAAAACTCTTTTTTTTTCATATTTGGCAATACTGAATAAAATCTTAAATATTTTGTCTTTAAACCACCTAATTTGAAAACAGATTTTTTTATTCTTCTGTAGGGAATATTATCAAATAATGAAAAATTAAAGTAACTTATCATTGGCCCCCCATATGATATTGATACAATCCCTAATTTTCCTTTCATAGCTCCAGCTACAGGATATCCATAATTCCTAAAAAACTTACTTTCAGGAAACATAGACCTATAAGTAAAAAACCATGTAGGATGTAAAACCCAGTCAATCCAATTTTCTAATATTGAATTCAAACGCAAATTATGACAGGAACCAATTAAAAACATCACGTCTGATTTTTCTAATCTTTTTCTGTAATTACTTACTAAATTTGGAGGAGGATTTATACTACTATTATAAAATGGTAATTTTTTTTCATTAAAAAGATTAACAAGATCCACTTCGTGACCAATTTCTTTAACTTTACTTATAAATCTATCTCTAACAGCCGCGTTAAATGAATTTTTTGTATCATGATGACCAAATA
>MDSZ01194128.1_pt1 | contig 15556 bp, 11 predicted proteins | sample 811201 | NCBI WGS metagenome assembly MDSZ01 (sample SAMN05326647, study PRJNA326480) | marine metagenome | isolation source: seawater | place: Indian Ocean: North | collected 2010
ATGACGGTGACCCTGATTGCTCCGATCGCCATGGAAGACGGTCTGCGCTTCGCGATCCGCGAAGGTGGCCGTACCGTGGGTGCCGGCGTGGTCTCCAAGGTTATTGAGTAACCCGTAAGGGTTACTCATTTGTTGTTGCGCTGAGTTTTCGGTGCAGGCCAGTAGCTCAATTGGCAGAGCAGCGGTCTCCAAAACCGCAGGTTGGGGGTTCGATTCCCTCCTGGCCTGCCATTTTTAAACATCCGGATACATAAGTTGATTCCTATGGAGTCAAAAGCCGTTCAGTCGACCAGCCGTTTCGATGCGTTGAAATGGCTGGTTGTTTTTGTTCTGGTTGCCGTAGGTGTTGTCGGTAATCAGTATTTCAGTGCCGAGTCTCTGCTGTATCGCGTGCTGGCTCTCGTAGGTCTTGGCGTTGTGGCGGCCTGGGTGGCTTTGCAGACTGAGCGCGGCCGTCGTTTCGCGACCTTGCTCAAGGAAGCACGGGTCGAAATCCGGAAAGTCGTGTGGCCCACCAGGCCGGAGCTCGTGCAGACCACGATGATCGTCGTAGTGTTTGTGCTGGTTGTCGCCTTGATTCTGTGGGGCATGGATTCGCTGATCAGCTGGCTGGTCGCCGGGTTTATCGGTTAAACGGGAGTGGGCAATGGCTAAGCGCTGGTACGTCGTACATGCGTATTCTGGCTTCGAGAAGCATGTGATGCGCACTCTGAAGGAGCGCGTGGCGCTCAATGGCATGGAAGACAAGTTCGGCGAAATTCTCGTTCCGACCGAGGAAGTTGTCGAAATGCGCGACGGTAAGAAGCGCAAGAGTGAGCGTAAATTCTATCCCGGGTACGTACTCGTTCAGATGGAAATGGACGATGCAACCTGGCACCTTGTAAAAAATACGCCCCGGGTTTTGGGCTTTATCGGCGGCACTAAGGATAAGCCGGCTCCGATCTCCGACAAGGAGGCCGAGGCCATCCTGCGTCGCGTCGAGAGTGGTGCCGACAAGCCGAAACCGAAGACTCTGTTCGAGCCGGGTGAAATTGTGCGCGTCATTGAAGGGCCGTTTGCCGACTTCAATGGCGTGGTTGAGGAAGTTGACTACGATAAAAGTCGGGTCAAGGTGGCTGTTCTGATTTTTGGTCGTTCAACTCCGGTGGAGCTGGAGTTCGGACAAGTCGAAAAAGACTGATCGGTCGCTTCATCAGGGAAGCTCGCGCGCCGAGGCGACGCGGGCTTTTTGTGTCTGAAAAGGGGAGCCGAAAGGCGCTGGAACCCACAGGAGAAAACCCATGGCAAAGAAAATTGAAGCCTATATCAAGCTTCAGGTTGCTGCCGGTCAGGCCAACCCGAGTCCCCCCGTTGGTCCGGCACTGGGTCAGCGTGGTGTTAACATCATGGAATTCTGCAAGGCGTTCAACGCCAAGACCCAGGGCATGGAACCGGGTCTGCCGATTCCGACCGTCATCACCGTCTACAGCGACCGCAGCTTCACCTTCGTCACCAAGACGCCGCCTGCGTCTGTTCTGCTGAAGAAGGCTGCCGGCATCAAGAGCGGTTCTGGCCGCCCGAATACCGAGAAGGTCGGTACCGTGACCCGCGAGCAGCTGGAAGAGATCGCGAAGACCAAGGAACCGGACCTGACCGCCGCCGATTTGGAAGCGGCGGTTCGCACCATCGCCGGAACTGCCCGCAGCATGGGCCTGAACGTGGAGGGCCTCTAACATGGCAAAGCTGAGCAAGCGTCAAAAGCTGATTCGTGAAAAGGTGGACTCCACCCGTGCCTACTCCGTGGAAGAGGCCGTTGCCCTTCTGAGCGAACTGGGCCAGAGCGTCAAGTTCAAGGAGTCCGTTGATGTCGCCATCAACCTGGGTGTGGACGCGCGTAAATCCGATCAAGTGGTCCGGAGCAGCACCGTGCTGCCTCACGGTACCGGCAAGAGCGTTCGCGTGGCCGTGTTCACCCAAGGTGCCAACGCGGAAAAAGCTGCAGCAGCCGGCGCTGACGTGGTTGGCATGGAAGACCTGGCTGAGGAAGTTAAGAAAGGCAACCTCGACTTCGACGTGGTCATCGCAACCCCGGATGCCATGCGCGTCGTGGGTCAGTTGGGCCAAATCCTGGGGCCGCGCGGCCTGATGCCGAACCCGAAAGTTGGCACCGTGACTCCGGATGTTGAAACCGCGGTCAAGAATGCCAAGGCCGGTCAGGTGCGCTACCGTACCGACAAGAACGGTATCATCCACGCCCCGCTGGGTAATGTGGAGTTCTCCGCGCAGAGCATCAAGGAAAACCTGGAGGCTCTGGTGGCGGATCTGAAAAAAGCCAAGCCCGCGTCGGCGAAAGGTGTGTACCTGAAGAAGATCACCCTTTCGTCCACGATGGGACCTGGCCTGACTATCGATCAGAGCTCCCTGAACATCTGAGTCTCTGATCGGTAGTTGCTTTGTAGTCTAGGCGGAAGCCAAGGCTGTCAAAGACCGCAGGCCCCCGAGGCCCTTCCCGTCGGAAGGGCCATACGGGTTAAAGCAACGCCTGCGCAGACGGTGTGAAGACGTTCTCTCTGAACCCAAACACCGTTAAGGCGCCCGTAAGGGCAATGATGGGTTTGCCGGCACCCTGCCGGCGAAATCGAGGAGAAAACCAGTGGCAATTAGACTCGAAGACAAGAAAGCGATCGTCGCTGAAGTCAACGAGACTGCTGGTGCTGCTCTGTCTGTGGTTTTGGCTGACTATCGTGGTGTCACCTCCGGTGACATGACGACGCTTCGTGCCAAGGCTCGAGCTGAAAATGTGCGTCTGAAGGTTGTTCGTAACAACCTGGCCAAGATCGCCATTAAAGGCACCGAGTTCGAGTGCATCGAAGAAGCGCTGGTCGGCCCGACCATCCTGGCGTTCTCTATGGAAGATCCCGGCGCGGCGGCTCGCCTGCTGAAGGATTTTGCCAAGGAGAACGAGGCGTTTGAGATCAAGGGCCTGGCCGTCGGCGGTGAGCTGATGGGTCCGGAACAGATCGACCGCCTTGCCAAGCTGCCGACGCTGCACGAAGCGTTGACCATGCTGGCCGTGGTTACCAAGGCACCAGTCACCAAGCTCGTACGCAGCCTGAACGATATTCCGGGTCGGGTAACGCGTGTCGTAGCTGCAGTCCGCGACCAGAAGCGCGACGCTGCTTGATTCTGTTGAACACCATTTTTTACATTTTCGGGAGAAAGTCATGGCTCTGTCTAAAGACGATATTTTGAATGCAATTGCTGAAATGAGCGTTATGGAAGTGGTTGAGCTCGTTGAAGCGATGGAAGAGAAGTTCGGTGTTTCTGCCGCTGCTGCCGTTGCTGCCGCTCCGGTTGCCGCAGGCGGTGAAGCTGCTGCTGCGGAAGAGAAAACCGAGTTCGACGTGGTTCTGACCGCTGCGGGCGACAAGAAAGTGAACGTCATCAAGGCGGTTCGCGAGCTGACTGGCCTGGGCCTGAAGGAAGCGAAAGAAATGGTTGACGGTGCTCCGTCTACCGTCAAAGAAGCTGCTTCCAAGGACGAGGCTGAAGCCGCCAAGAAGAAGCTCGAGGAAGCAGGCGCTTCTGTTGAGCTCAAGTAAGAGTCGGCTGTTGATCGACGCCATGCGGTAAGCATGGGCCGGGCTGGTGGCTTAGCGCCACCGGCCTTTTTCTGTTGTATATGCTATAGAGTCTGGTGTGCAATTGCAGGTTGATGTCAGATCTATAACCTACGGCCAGAGTCTTGTTCAAGACGGCGCGTTATGCCGAGCAATTCGGCCCCGAAGCAGAACAAAGTTTGCTTCTTGATACCAGGTATCAGGTCTAAAGCTGGGGAATGCAGATGACTTACTCCTATACTGAGAAAAAGCGGATTCGCAAAGACTTTAGCAAATTGCCTTCCGTGATGGATGTCCCCTATTTGCTGTCGATTCAGCTGGATTCGTTCCGGGACTTCCTGCAAATGGATGCCGCTCCCGAAGACCGCCGGGAAATCGGTCTTCATGCCGCCTTCAAATCCGTATTCCCGATTGTCAGTTACTCTGGCAACGCCGCGCTCGAGTATGTGAGCTACCGTATCGGCGAGCCGGTGTTCGACGTCAAAGAGTGTCAGCTGAGGGGCGTAACCTACGCAGCGCCGCTGCGCGTCAAGGTCCGTCTGATCATCTATGACAAGGAATCGTCCAACAAGGCGATCAAGGACATCAAAGAGCAAGAAGTCTACATGGGCGAAATGCCCCTGATGACGGAGAACGGTACCTTCATCGTCAACGGTACCGAACGTGTCATCGTTTCCCAGCTTCACCGTTCCCCGGGTGTCTTCTTCGACCACGACAAGGGCAAGACCCATTCGTCCGGCAAGCTGTTGTATTCCGCCCGGGTGATTCCTTACCGTGGTTCCTGGCTTGACTTCGAGTTCGATCCGAAAGATTGCGTTTTCGTGCGTATCGACCGCCGCCGTAAGCTGCCGGCGTCCATCCTGCTGCGCGCGTTGGGCTACACCTCTGAGCAAATGCTGGAGATGTTCTTCGACACCAGCAAATTCACGCTGGGTGAAGAAACCTGCAAGCTGGAGCTGGTGCCGAGCCGTCTGCGCGGCGACATCGCGACCTTTGACATCAAGGATCAGGACGGCAATGTGATCGTCGAGGAAGGTCGACGGATCACCGCGCGTCATATTAAGCAGCTCGAAAAAGCGGGCATCACCGAACTCGAGGTGCCGACCGAATACCTGTATGGCCGTGTCCTGGCCAAGGACATGGTCGACCAGTCCACCGGCGAGGTGCTGGTGGAGTGCAACACCGAGCTGACCGAAGAGATCATCAAAAAGATCCTGGCCGCCGGCGTCAAGGAAATCGAAACGCTCTACACCAACGACCTGGATTGTGGTCCGTTCATGTCGGATACCCTGCGTATCGATCCGACTCGGACCCAGCTTGAGGCGCTGGTCGAGATCTACCGGATGATGCGCCCGGGCGAGCCGCCCACCAAGGAGTCTGCGGAGAACCTGTTCAACAACCTGTTCTTCTCCGACGAACGCTATGACCTCTCCGCCGTGGGCCGGATGAAGCTCAACCGCCGCCTGGGGCGTGAAGAAAGCACCGGCGAGGGTACCCTGACCCATGAGGACATCATTGACGTCCTCAAGACGCTGATCGACATCCGCAACGGCAAGGGTAACGTCGACGACATCGACAACCTGGGCAACCGGCGTGTGCGCTGTGTTGGCGAAATGGCCGAAAACCAGTTCCGCGTGGGTCTGGTGCGGGTCGAGCGCGCAGTGCGCGAGCGTCTGAGCCTGGCCGAGAGCGAAGGCCTGATGCCGCAGGATCTGATCAACGCCAAGCCGGTCGCGGCGGCGGTGAAAGAATTCTTCGGTTCCAGCCAGCTGTCCCAGTTCATGGACCAGAACAACCCGTTGTCCGAAGTGACGCACAAGCGCCGCATCTCCGCGTTGGGGCCGGGTGGCCTGACCCGTGAACGTGCTGGCTTCGAAGTGCGCGACGTGCACCCGACCCATTACGGCCGGGTGTGCCCGATCGAAACACCGGAAGGTCCGAACATCGGTCTGATCAACTCTCTGGCGACCTATGCCCGGGCCAACTCGTATGGGTTCCTGGAAAGCCCCTATCGGAAGGTCGTAGACGGCGTGGTCACTGACGAGGTGGTGTACCTGTCGGCGATCGAGGAAAGCAACTACGTCATCGCCCAGGCCAGTGCCGCGACCGACGAGAACATGCGACTGACCGATGAACTGGTCACCGTGCGCCATCAGAACGAGTTCACCGTGGCGCCGCCTGAGGCCGTCAACTTCATGGACGTGTCTCCGCGTCAGGTGGTGTCCGTGGCGGCGTCCCTGATCCCGTTCCTGGAGCACGACGACGCCAACCGGGCCCTGATGGGAGCCAACATGCAGCGTCAGGCGGTACCGACTCTGAAATCCCAGGTGCCCCTGGTGGGAACCGGCGTCGAGCGTATCGTCGCACAGGACTCCGGCGTGTGCGTGCGCGCTCGTCGCGGTGGCGTTATCGAGAGTGTCGATGCCGCGCGGATCGTGGTCCGGGTCAATGACGCGGAAACCGAGGCGGGTGATGCGGGTGTGGATATCTACAACCTCACCAAGTACACCCGCTCGAACCAGAACACCTGCATCAACCAGCGCCCGATCGTGCGCCAGGGGGATGTGGTCGCGCGCGGAGACGTATTGGCCGACGGCCCGTCCGTCGACTTGGGCGAGCTGGCGCTGGGGCAGAACATGCGCATCGCCTTCATGCCCTGGAACGGTTATAACTTCGAGGACTCCATCCTGATCTCCGAGAAGGTGGTTCAGGAAGACCGCTTGACCACCATCCACATTCAGGAACTGACCTGTGTGGCGCGGGACACCAAGCTCGGCAGCGAGGAAATCACCGCCGATATCCCGAACGTGGGCGAGAGTGCCCTGGCGAAGCTGGATGAGTCCGGTATCGTGTACATCGGCGCCGAAGTGGGGCCGGGTGACATTCTGGTCGGCAAGGTCACGCCGAAAGGCGAGACGCAGCTGACGCCGGAAGAAAAACTGCTGAGGGCGATCTTCGGCGAGAAAGCGTCCGACGTGAAGGATACGTCCGCGCGGGTGCCGACCGGGACCCGAGGTACCGTCATCGACGTGCAGGTGTTTACCCGTGATGGGATTGAGAAGGACCAGCGTGCCCTGGCGATCGAGAAGGAACAGCTGGACAAGTACCGTAAGGACCTGAAGGACGAATATCGTATCGTTGAAGGCGCGACGTTCGAACGTCTGATGGCGGCTCTGAAGGGGCAGGAAGTGATCAGCGGGCCGGGTCTGAAAAAAGGCGCGGTGCTGGAAGAGAGCTACCTGGCCGAGCTGCCGCGGGCCGACTGGTTCAAGCTGCGGATGAAAGAGGAAGCTCTCAACGAGCTGCTGGAAAAATCCGAGCAGGCCCTGGAGGACCGTAAGAAGGAACACGAGGCGCGCTTCGAGGACAAGAAAGCGAAGCTGCAGCAGGGCGACGACTTGGCGCCGGGCGTGCTTAAGATCGTCAAGGTGTATCTGGCGATCAAGCGTCGGATTCAGCCGGGTGACAAGATGGCTGGCCGTCACGGTAACAAGGGTGTTATCTCGGCGGTGATGCCGGTCGAGGACATGCCGTATGATGAAAACGGCAACCCGGTCGACATCGTGCTGAACCCGCTGGGTGTTCCGTCCCGTATGAACGTCGGGCAGGTTCTGGAGACCCACCTGGGGGCCGCGGCTAAGGGTCTGGGCGAGAAAATCGGCCGGATGCTGGACGAGCAGCGCAAGGTGGCTGAACTGCGCGAGCTTCTGGACAAGATCTACAACCACTCGGACGAAGTCTTCAAGGAGGACCTCGATTCCCTGAGTGACGCGGAGATCCTGGAGCTGTGCAACAACCTGCGCAACGGTGTGCCGATGGCGACTCCGGTCTTCGATGGTGCCAAGGAAGCCGAGGTCAAGCACATGCTGGAGCTGGCGGACATGGATACCAGCGGCCAGATCAGGCTGTACGACGGCCGTACCGGCGACCCGTTTGACCGTCCGGTAACCGTTGGTTACATGTACATGCTGAAGCTGAACCACCTGGTGGACGACAAGATGCACGCGCGTTCCACGGGCTCCTATAGCCTTGTTACCCAGCAGCCGCTGGGCGGTAAGGCTCAGTTCGGTGGTCAGCGCTTCGGTGAGATGGAGGTCTGGGCCCTGGAAGCCTACGGCGCCGCCTACACTCTTCAGGAGATGCTCACTGTCAAGTCTGACGACGTCAACGGTCGGACCAAGATGTACAAGAACATTGTCGATGGCGACCATCGGATGGAGCCGGGCATGCCCGAATCTTTCAATGTTCTTGTCAAGGAAATCCGCTCGCTGGGCATCGACATTGAGCTGGAGTCTGAGTAAGCCGAATTGTTTTTGGCAGCGTGAGCGGGCACTGCGGTGCCCGCCCGAGATTAACGCCATCCGGAGCTTTTACTGATGAAAGATTTGCTGAATCTTCTCAAGAGCCAGAATCAAAGCAAGGAGTTCGATTCCATTCGTATCGGCCTTGCGTCCCCCGACATGATTCGCTCCTGGTCCTACGGCGAGGTGAAGAAGCCCGAGACCATCAACTACCGTACCTTCAAACCGGAGCGTGACGGTCTTTTCTGTGCCAAAATTTTCGGTCCGATCAAGGACTACGAGTGTCTGTGCGGCAAGTACAAGCGCCTCAAGCACCGCGGTGTGATCTGCGAGAAGTGTGGCGTCGAGGTTGCCCTGGCCAGCGTGCGCCGGGAGCGCATGGGCCATATCGAGCTGGCGAGCCCGGTTGCCCATATCTGGTTCCTGAAATCCCTGCCGTCCCGTATCGGCCTGATGCTGGACATGACCCTGCGTGACATCGAACGGGTGCTCTATTTCGAGTCCTTCATCGTGATCGATCCGGGCATGACCACGCTGGAGAAGGGGCAGCTGCTGAACGACGAGCAGTACTATGAGGCGCTGGAAGAGTTCGGCGACGAATTCGATGCCCGCATGGGGGCCGAAGCGATCAAGGAACTGCTGGAGCGTATTGACCTCCAGGCCGAAGTTGATGCCCTGCGCGAGGAGATTCCGCAGACCAACTCCGAAACCAAGATCAAGAAACTGAGCAAGCGCCTGAAGATTCTCGAGGCGTTCCTGCATTCCGGCAACCGTCCCGGCGACATGATCATGACCGTGCTGCCGGTGTTGCCGCCGGACCTGCGGCCGTTGGTACCGCTGGATGGTGGCCGTTTCGCGACTTCTGACCTGAACGATCTTTATCGTCGCGTCATCAACCGGAACAACCGTCTCAAGCGGCTGCTGGAGCTGAACGCGCCGGACATCATCGTCCGCAACGAGAAGCGGATGCTGCAGGAGGCCGTGGATGCCCTGCTGGACAACGGCCGCCGCGGTCGCGCCATTACCGGCACCAACAAGCGTCCGCTCAAATCCCTGGCCGACATGATCAAAGGTAAACAGGGCCGCTTCCGTCAGAACCTGCTCGGTAAGCGGGTCGATTACTCCGGTCGCTCCGTGATCGTGGTCGGGCCGTACCTGCGCCTGCACCAGTGCGGTCTGCCGAAGAAGATGGCACTGGAGCTCTTCAAGCCGTTCATCTTCTCCAAACTCGAGCACCGTGGCCTGGCAACCACGATCAAGGCCGCCAAGAAAATGGTGGAGCGTGAGGAAGGCGTGGTCTGGGATATTCTGGATGAAGTCATCCGTGAGCATCCGATCATGCTGAACCGGGCACCGACCTTGCACCGTCTGGGTATCCAGGCGTTCGAGCCGGTACTGATTGAAGGTAAGGCGATCCAGCTGCACCCGCTGGTGTGTGCCGCTTACAACGCCGACTTCGACGGCGACCAGATGGCTGTGCACGTGCCGTTGACCCTGGAAGCGCAGCTCGAGGCCCGGGCACTGATGATGTCCACCAACAACGTCCTGTCCCCGGCGAACGGCGAGCCGATCATCGTGCCGTCCCAGGACGTGGTTCTCGGCCTATATTACATGACCCGCGAGCGTGCCACTGCCCGGGGTGAAGGCATGGTGTTCGCTGACATCGCCGAGGTTCAGCGCGCCTACGGTTCCGGCAAGGTGGATCTGCAGGCCAAGGTAAAGGTGCGTATTCGCGAAGTCCTCAAGGGCGAGGACGGCGAGAAGACCGAGCGCGTCTCCGTCGTGGACACCACCGTGGGTCGGGCTCTGCTGTTTGACATCGTGCCTGACGGCCTGCCGTTCGAGCTCGTCAACAAGCCGATGGTCAAGAAGGCGATCTCTAACCTGATCAACGTCTGCTACCGGGATGCCGGTCTCAAGGAAACCGTCATCTTCGCGGACCAGTTGATGTATATGGGTTACCACTACGCCACCCGTTCCGGTATTTCCATCGGCTTCAATGACTTCGAGATCCCGCCGGAGAAATACGAACTGGTCGAGGCGGCCTCCCAGGAGGTGAAGGACATCGAGAACCAGTACGCATCCGGTCTGCTGACCCAGGGTGAGAAGTACAACAAGGTGATCGATATTTGGTCCCGCGCCAACGACAAGGTCTCCAAGGCCATGATGGAGCGGCTGTCGAAAGAGAAGGTGATCGGTCCGGACGGCCAGCCGGTGAAGGACGAGAACGGCGAGGACCTGATGCAGGAGTCATTCAACTCTGTGTACATGATGGCCGACTCCGGTGCCCGGGGTTCCGCCGCCCAGATCCGTCAGCTGGCGGGTATGCGGGGGCTGATGGCCAAGCCGGATGGCTCGATCATTGAAACGCCGATTACCGCGAACTTCCGTGAGGGTCTGAACGTACTGCAGTACTTCATCTCGACCCACGGTGCCCGGAAGGGTCTGGCTGACACCGCGTTGAAGACGGCGAACTCCGGTTACCTGACCCGTCGTCTGGTCGACGTGGCTCAGGACTTGGTGGTCACCGAAGAGGACTGCGGCACCAGTGAAGGTCTGCTGATGACGCCGCACATCGAGGGTGGCGACGTGGTCGTGCCCCTGGGCGACCGGGTGCTGGGCCGGGTGACTGCGCGTGACGTGTTCACCCCGACCGACAAAGAAAACGCCGTGGTTCCGGCGGGTACGCTGCTGGACGAGAAAACCGTCGAGATGATCGAGCGGGCCGGTGTGGACGAGGTCTGGGTCCGTTCCGCCATTACCTGTGAAACCCGGTACGGCATCTGCTCGAAGTGTTACGGCCGTGACCTGGCCCGCGGCCATCAAGTCAACGTGGGCGAAGCCGTGGGCGTGATTGCGGCGCAGTCCATCGGTGAGCCTGGTACCCAGTTGACCATGCGGACCTTCCACATCGGGGGTGCCGCAAGCCGGGCCTCCGCGGTGGATAACATCCAGGTCAAGCATGGTGGTACCGTACGCCTGCACAACCTCAAGTCCATCGAGAAGCGCGACGGGTCGCTGGTCGTGGTTTCCCGTTCATCCGCGCTGGCGATTGCGGACGATCAGGGCCGTGAGCGTGAATGGTACAAGCTGCCGTATGGTGCGGTGCTGTCCGTGAAAAACGGCGATTCGGTCGAGGCCGGAGTCGTGGTGGCGAAGTGGGATCCCCATACCCACCCGATCATTGCCGAAGCCGAAGGTGTTGCCAAGTTCGTCAACATGGAGCAGGGCATCACCGTCCGGACCCAGGCCGACGAGCTGACCGGTCTGTCCACCATGGAAGTCATCGATCCGAAGGATCGCCCGGCGGCGGGCAAGGACATTCGTCCCGCCATCCAGCTGGTGGACGAGGCCGGCAACGATGTCGAGTTGCCGGGTGGCGCCACGGCGATTTACTTCCTGCCCGCCAACGCCCTGGTGACCATGGCCAATGGTGCGAAGGTGGAGCCGGGTGATGTGGTTGCCCGTATTCCGCAGGAAAGCTCGAAGACCCGCGACATCACCGGGGGTCTGCCGCGTGTCGCCGACCTGTTCGAGGCGCGTCGTCCGAAAGAGTCTGCGATTCTGGCAGAAATCTCCGGCGTCGTGTCCTTCGGCAAGGAAACCAAGGGCAAGCGCCGGCTGGTGATCACGCCGAAGGATGGCGACCCGTACGAAGTGCTGATTCCCAAGCACCGGCAGCTCAACGTGTTCGAAGGTGAAACCGTTGAGAAGGGTGAGGTGATTTCCGACGGTCCGTCCAACCCGCACGACATTCTGCGTCTGCTGGGTGTGGTGGAGCTGGCCAAGTACATCACCAACGAGATCCAGGACGTGTATCGCCTGCAAGGTGTTGTCATCAACGATAAACACATCGAGGTTATCGTTCGCCAGATGCTGCGCAAGGTGGAAATCACCGATCCGGGCGACACCTCCCTGCTGTCCGGCGATCAGGTGGAAATCACCCAGGTGCTGGAGGAGAACGAGAAGGCCGAGGCCGCTGGCAAGGAGCCGGCGAAGTTCGAGCGTCTGCTGCTGGGGATCACCAAGGCCTCGCTGGCGACGGAGTCCTTCATCTCTGCAGCCTCCTTCCAGGAGACCACCCGCGTACTGACCGAAGGCGCGGTGACGGGCAAGCGCGACTACCTGCGAGGCCTGAAGGAAAACGTGGTGGTTGGCCGCCTGATCCCGGCCGGTACCGGTTTGGCGTACCATAACGAACGGCGACGTAAGCGGGAGATGGAATCCCAAGGCGTTACTGCGGCGGATGTGGAAGAAGCGCTGAGCGCCGAACTCAATCGGGAAGGTTGAGACGGGATTTGACCACCCCGAGCGCCGGACGCTCCGGGGTGGTTAAAAAGAGAACAGTCATCTTGACTGTGTCGGGGCGCGGGCTTACACTTGCGTCCCTTAAATTTTACCCCCTGATCAGGGGGTAAGTTTCATTGGTATGGTTTTTTGGAGTTTGCTTACATGGCAACGATTAATCAGTTGGTACGTAAGCCTCGTAAGCGCAAGGTGGCTAAGAGCGACGTTCCCGCGCTCCAGGCCTGTCCTCAGCGCCGTGGTGTGTGCACCCGTGTCTACACAACTACGCCGAAAAAGCCGAACTCCGCACTCCGTAAGGTGTGCCGTGTTCGCCTGACCAACGGCTACGAGGTTACCTCTTACATTGGTGGTGAAGGTCACAACCTTCAGGAGCACAGTGTTGTGCTGATCCGCGGCGGTCGTGTCAAGGACCTCCCGGGTGTGCGCTACCACACTGTTCGCGGAACGCTGGACACCCAGGGTGTGCAGAACCGTAAGCAGGGCCGCTCCAAGTATGGTGCGAAACGACCCAAATCCTGATGTTCCCGGTGGGTGTCTTTTATCGTTGCTTGTCAGAACGATAAGAGTAAGGCTGAGTGGCGATCTGCCATCTCAGGGGTTCCTGAAGACCTTTTTGATATAAGGGCTTATCGATGCCTAGAAGAAGAGTTGCAGCTAAACGGGAAATCATTCCCGATCCCAAATTCGGCAGTGCACGTCTTGCCAAGTTCATCAACCATGTGATGGAAAGCGGTAAGAAATCGGTTGCGGAGCGCATTGTGTATGGCGCGCTCGACATTGTTGCCGAAAAATCCAAGGAAGAGCCGCTCGAGATGTTCGAGAAGGCCCTGGAGAACATCCAGCCGATGGTCGAGGTTAAATCCCGTCGCGTGGGTGGTGCTACGTACCAGGTGCCGGTCGAAGTGCGGCCCTCCCGTCAGAACGCGCTGGCCATGCGCTGGCTCGTTGAATTTTCCAGGAAGCGCGGTGAGAAATCCATGGCGCAGCGTCTGGCAGGCGAAATCCTTGACGCGGCAGAAAACAAGGGTGCCGCTGTGAAGAAGCGTGAAGACGTGCACCGCATGGCGGAAGCCAACAAGGCTTTCTCTCACTTCCGTTTCTAAACAGCCGAGGTTTATATCGTGGCACGCAAGACTCCGATCAGTCGTTACAGAAACATTGGTATTTGTGCGCACGTGGATGCGGGCAAGACCACTACCACCGAGCGGGTCCTGTTCTATACAGGTGTATCCCACAAGATCGGTGAGGTTCATGATGGCGCCGCCACCATGGACTGGATGGAGCAGGAGCAGGAGCGTGGTATTACCATTACCTCTGCTGCAACCACATGTTTCTGGCGGGGTATGGACCAGCAGTATCCCGAACACCGCATCAACATCATCGACACCCCGGGACACGTGGACTTCACCATCGAGGTTGAGCGCTCCCTGCGGGTGCTGGACGGTGCCGTTGTGGTCTTCTGTGGCTCCTCCGGTGTAGAACCCCAGTCTGAAACCGTTTGGCGCCAGGCCAACAAGTATGAAGTGCCCCGGATCGTGTTCGTCAACAAAATGGACCGTGCCGGCGCCAACTTCCTGCGCGTTGTCGAGCAGATCAAGAACCGTCTGGGTGCGAACTGCGTACCCATCCAGCTGCCGATTGGCGCCGAGGACGAGTTCAAGGGCGTGGTCGACCTGATCCGTAACAAGGCCATTTACTGGAACGACGCGGATTCCGGTATGACCTACGAGCAGACCGACGTGCCGGCGGACATGGCGGATGAAGTGGCCATGTACCGGGAGCAGATGATTGAGGCTGCCGCCGAGGCCAACGAAGAGCTGATGGAGAAGTACCTGGAAGAAGGCGAACTTTCCATCGATGAGATCAAGCAGGGCCTCCGGATGCGCACCCTGGCCAACGAGATCGTGGTAGCCACCTGTGGTTCTGCGTTCAAGAATAAGGGTGTTCAGGCGGTTCTGGACGCTGTGATCGAGTTCCTGCCGGCGCCGGACGAAGTCAAGGCAATCCGTGGCGTTGTGGACGACGAGGGCACCGAGGAGACCCGTCCGGTCGACGATGATGCACCCTTTGCGGCTCTGGCTTTCAAGATCGCGACCGACCCGTTCGTGGGTACCCTGACCTTCTTCCGTGTTTACTCCGGCAAGCTCGAAAGCGGTGCTTCCGTTTACAACTCCGTGAAGCAGAAGAAAGAGCGCATTGGCCGGATGGTTCAGATGCACGCCAAGGAGCGTCAGGAGATCAAAGAGGTTCTGGCGGGGGATATCGCTGCAGCCATCGGTCTGAAGAGCGTGACCACGGGCGACACCCTGTGCGACGAGAGCCACAAGATCATTCTCGAGCGGATGGAGTTCCCGGAGCCGGTCATTTCCGTTGCGGTGGAGCCCAAGTCCAAGGCCGACCAGGAGAAGATGGGTGTTGCCCTTGGCAAACTGGCTCAGGAAGACCCGTCGTTCCGTGTGCGCACCGACGAAGAGTCTGGCCAGACCATCATCTCCGGCATGGGTGAGCTGCACCTGGACATCATCGTTGACCGTATGCGTCGCGAGTTCAAAGTGGAAGCCAACATCGGCAAGCCGCAGGTGGCCTATCGCGAGTGCATCCGTAAGGCGGTAGACGTGGAAGGCAAGTTTGTTCGCCAGTCCGGTGGTCGTGGTCAGTACGGTCACGTCAAGGTGCGCTTCGAGCCGCTGCCTCTGGATGACGAGAATGGCGAGAACTTCATCTTCGTGAACGAAATCGTTGGCGGTGTGGTGCCGAAGGAATACATTCCTGCGGTCCAGGCCGGTATCGAGGAGCAGATGCAGAACGGCTGTCTGGCCGGTTATCCGCTGCTGGGTATCAAAGCGACGTTGTACGATGGTTCCTACCACGAGGTCGACTCCAACGAAATGGCCTTCAAGATCGCCGGTTCCATGGCGATGAAGAAGGGGGCCCTGGAGGCGAACCCGGCCCTTCTTGAGCCGATCATGAAGGTCGAGGTGGTGACGCCGGAGGAGTACATGGGTGACGTGGTTGGTGACCTCAACCGCCGTCGCGGTGTCGTTCAGGGTATGGATGAAAGCCCCGCGGGCAAGGTCATCCGGGCCGAGGTTCCGTTGTCGGAGATGTTCGGTTACGCCACTGACCTGCGTTCCGCAACTCAGGGCCGGGCGTCCTACGCGATGGAGTTCTCCCGCTACATGGAAGCTCCTTCGAACATTGCCGAAGCGATCATTAAAAAGGGTTGATCCCAGGATTTGAGAAACAGGAAGAGGTGTAACCGTGTCTAAAGAAAAATTTGAGCGTAGTAAACCGCACGTAAACGTGGGCACCATTGGTCACGTTGACCATGGTAAGACCACTCTGACC
>MDSZ01194264.1_pt1 | contig 15555 bp, 17 predicted proteins | sample 811201 | NCBI WGS metagenome assembly MDSZ01 (sample SAMN05326647, study PRJNA326480) | marine metagenome | isolation source: seawater | place: Indian Ocean: North | collected 2010
TATTATTTAAATTTTCAATTACCTCATAAATTTTTACATGAGCAGGATCATAAAAAACATTAGGATTTATTGTTATGGCGACTTCATCAATTATATCATTATTTACTAATATTGAACCGAGCAAAGCTTGTTCCGCCTCGATATTTGAAGGTTGTTTATTTTTAAGATTTTCTGAGCTAATTTTTACTTCTTCCATATATTTATAATAAATATGTGAAAAGAATTATAAAGTTAAAAGTTACGCACTTTTTTTTTCTGTCTGTGGAAAAGTTAAGAAGTTTTAATCCTGTCTACTTTGATTAAAATATTAGCTGAAACTTCAGCATGAAACCGTAAATTGATTTTAAATGAACCTATCTTATTTATCTCTTCTTTGAATATAATTTGGGAAGGTTTTACTTCAATTTTCATCTTATCATTAATTAAACTTGTCACTTCTTTTGGCTTAATCGTACCGTAAAGATCTCCATTTTCTTTACTCTCTCGATTAAAAGTAAATGATTTATTGTTAATCAGTTTAGCAATTTTTTTGAATTCTTCTTTTATCTCAGTATTTTTTTTATTTAATTCATTTTTCTTTTTATTAACAAATTCAAGGTTTTCTTTACTAAACCTAAGAGCTTTTCCGGTTTTCAGTAAAAAGTTTCGTCCATATCCATTTTTAACTTTAACTTTGTCACCAATATTTCCAAGGTTCATAATGTTTTCTAAAAGAATGATTTCCATTTAAATGAGACCTAAAATTTTTGCTTTTTTTATTTCTTTAGTTAATTTTCTTTGCTTGCTAAGAGAAACAGATGATATTTTAGATGAAATAATTTTACTATTTTCTGTTACATATTTTCTTAATAAGCTAACATTTTTATAATCAATTACCGGAGCATTTTTAATTGATAAGGGACACTTTTTCGAAAATCTATTATCAGATTTTTGAAAAAGACTAAGCTTACTTAAAGAATTTGAATTTTTCTTTTTAAATTTACTATTTTTTCTTTTCATTTAATTATTCTTTTTCTGAAAATACTCTGCTTCTAAATTAAGTTTTTTATATTTTACAACCAAATGACGAATTATAGAGCTATCAATATTCATTCTGTTTTTTATTTCATTCAAAGTATCTTTATTACCCTCAAATTTGAAGTGAATAAAAAAACCTTTTTTGTAATTTCTAATTTTTCTAGATAAATTTAAAAGTCCCCATTCTTCAATTTTTATAACTTTACCAGAGTTTTTATTTATACATTCGTTGTATTTATCTATAATCTTCTTGATCTCAGAGTTCTGCAGATCTTGTCTTGCTATAACAGTATTTTCGTAAAAAGCCATGGTTATTAAGTAAATTTAGTTTTATTATTTAATTGTAAAAACTGGGTTATACTATAATGAAAGATTATAGCAATACTAATAATTATTAATTAATTTGTATAAAATGAGCGCTTTATTGTTTCCAGGACAAGGATCACAGGTCGTCGGAATGGGATCTGAGTTTTTTAAAAATTTTCCTTCAGTAAAAAAAATATTTAATCAAGCGGATGAAAAATTAAAATTTCCAATTTCTAAAATGATTTTAGAAGGTCCAGAGGATCAATTACAACTTACAAAAAATACTCAACCAGCAATTCTCACAGTAAGCTATTCAATTTTTTCAGTTTTAATAAACGAATTTAATTTTAACTACAAATCTTTTAAATTTTTTGCTGGACATTCCTTAGGTGAATATAGTGCATTAGTATGTGCCCAAGCAATTGATTTTGAAGATGCATTATACCTTTTGCATGAAAGAGGGAAAGCAATGCAAGAGTCGGTTCCAGTTGGAAAGGGAAGTATGATTGCTGTGCTTGGATCAAATATTGATCATATTAAACAATTACTTTTGAAGAGTGAAGATAAAAAAAATTTATGTGAAATTGCAAATGATAATGCAAATGGGCAGGTGATACTTAGCGGTGATATAGATGGAATAGAGTCGTTTAAAAAAATATTGATAAATGAAAAAATTAAATTTATACCACTTAAAGTAAGTGCACCTTTTCATTGCTCTTTAATGAAACCAGCATCTGAAAAAATGAGCAGTAAAATTAATAATATAAATTTTAGAAAACCCCTTTTAAGTATAGTAAGTAATGTACTAGCCAAACCCGAAAATGAACCAGAAAATATAAAAAGATTGTTAATTGATCAAATTTTTTCAACGGTAAGATGGCGAGAAAGTATTATCAATATGTCAAAAACTGGAGTTTCAGAATTTATTGAAATAGGACCAGGTAAGGTGCTTTCTGGCATGGTTAAAAGAACAATCAAAGATGCAAATATCTTTTCAATCAACTCAATTGCTGATATTAAAAATTTAGATGATAAATTTAAAAGATAAAAAAGTTCTAATTACTGGGGCAACTGGCGGTATTGGAAATTTTTTAGTAAAAAAATTTAATGAATTAGGATCAAATATTATCGCTACTGGCACAAATGAAAATAAACTTAAAAGTCTAAATGATACGTTTGTTAATATTAAAACATTAAAATTTAAATTAGATGATCATGAAAAAATAGAAAACTTTATTGAAGAAATAAATACAACACTTGGGGGATTAGATATTCTAGTAAATAATGCGGGGATAACCTTGGATGATTTGTCTATAAGGTTATCAGAGGAAAAATGGAAAAAAGTTTTGGATATAAATCTAACATCGACTTTTTTAATGTGTAAATATGCTATAAAAAAGATGCTGAAAAAAAAAAGTGGCAAAATAATAAATATTACTTCAATTGTTGGTCATACTGGAAATTTAGGACAAGCTAATTACTCTGCTTCAAAAGCTGGAATAGTTGCTTTTTCAAAAAGTCTTGCAATAGAATATGCAAAAAAAAATATTAATGTTAATTGTGTATCTCCTGGTTTTATAAAAACTGATATGACAGATAAAATTAACGAAGAGTTTAAAAAGATTCTAATAAGTAAAATTCCATCAGGAGATCTTGGAACAGGCGAAGATGTTTCAAATTGTGTAGCTTTTTTAGCTTCTGATTTAGCTAATTATATTAACGGAGAAACTATACATGTTAATGGCGGTATGTATATGGCTTGACAATTCTTATTAATAATCTAATAAGAAATTAATAAATATGAAAGGAATTCATGTCAGAGGAAATTAAAGGAAAAATAAAAAAGATAGTTGCAGACCACCTGGGTATCGAGGAAGAAAAAGTCACTGAGGAAGCAAGTTTTATAGATGACTTAGGTGCCGATAGTTTAGATACAGTTGAATTAGTTATGGCCTTTGAGGAGGAATTCGGTTCAGAAATTTCAGATAGTGAAGCCGAAAAAATTCTCACAGTAGGAGACGCAATTAAATTTATTGAGAGCAAATCTAATTAAATTAAATAAAAAATAAATGAGTCATGATAAAAAAAATATCATGGTAGTTCTCTCTTCTCCATCGGGAGCCGGCAAAACAACAATCACCAAAAAAATCCAACAAAAATTCAACTCTTTTAAAATTTCGGTATCACATACAACTAGAAAGCCTCGCTCGAATGAGGTTGATGGTGTTGATTACAATTTTGTTTCAAATGACAAATTTGAACAACTTATTAAAGAAAAAAAGTTTTATGAACATGCTAAAATATTTGATAATTATTATGGAACGTTAAAACAAAGTGTCGATGATCTTATAAAAACTAATGACATAATATTTGATATAGATTGGCAAGGGACTAAGCAGTTATCAAATTTCAAAAATTTGGATTTAATTAAAATTTATATTTCAATAGAAAATAAAAAAGAGCTTAAAAGTAGATTAATTAAAAGAAATTTAGATAGTGAGAAAGAAGTAGAAAAAAGATTTAAATCTTTTGAAGAAGACATAAAACACTGGGTTGATTATGATTATATTGTTATAAATAAAGATCTAGATACTTGCTTTAAACAGATAGAGCGAATTATTTTAAATCACAAAAAAGATTTTTATTTTCCCTCATACAATTGAACAAACTTATAATAAACTTCCGGTTTTAAATCCTCGGGTCTTTTATTTAAATCTAATTTTTCTAATTTAAGCATTTTTTCTTTACTAAAAATCTTATGAAGACTATTCTTAATAATCTTCCTTCGATTGGAAAAAAAAACTGCAGTTATCTTTTCTAAGTTATTAAAATTCTTTATTTTATAGGTAATTTCATTTTTAGGTTTAAAATGTAGAACTGTTGACACAATTTTTGGTTTCGGCGAGAAACTATTAGGAGATACATCAAATTTTTTTTTTACTTTAAGTCTATAATTAGATGAAATTGTCAGTCTTCCATAAGAATTTCCAATAATTTTGTTTGCAACTTCCTTTTGAAACATCAAAATTAGGTCAGTAAAATTTGGTGGCCAAATCTTTGTCTTGATAAATTTAATTAGAACCTGAGTTGAAATATTGTATGGAAGGTTCCCAATTACAATACTTTCTCTCTTAATAATACTATCAATATTGCTCGTTAAAATATCATTATTATACAGTTTAAAATTTTCGAAATTTCCAAATTTTTCGTCTAGTAATTTTGCAAGGTTATTGTCTTTTTCAATTACTAAAAGAGATTTTGGTTTTAGTTTTAAGATTTCAGAAGTTAATGCGCCTCTTCCTGGACCTATTTCAAATATATTTTTATTTTTTATATCAGCAATTTTTACAATTTTTTTTATTATATTAGCGTCTTTTAAAAAGTTTTGCCCTAGAGATTTTTTTGCATACGACATTACTTTAATTTATTAATGAAATTTATACATTCAATAATACTTTTATCGTTTGCCTTTCTTTTTTGAATTAAATTCTTAGCCGTCCCATGATCTGGAGACACCCTCGTATATTTTAGACCTAAAGTTACGTTTATGGCATCAAACTTAAAAATGTTTTTAAAAGGCACAAGAACTTGATCATGATACATTCCTAAAATAACATTATATTTTTTAAAGTGATCAATAAAAAAACTATCGGCTGCATAGGGACCGAATACCTTATAACTCTTTTTTAAAAATTTAATTGCTGGAATAATTTGTTTTATTTCCTCTGATTTTTTTGAAAGCTCAGAATTATGTGGGTTTAATCCTAAAACCGCAATTCTGGGTGTCAATTTAAAAATTTTTTTATAATAATAGTGTATAGTTTTGATCTTTTTAATTATTATTGATTTTGTAATCTTTTTTGCAATATTTTTTATATTAACATGAGTAGTTAAAGGCACTACAGAAAATTTTCTGTTAAATAATAGCATCACTTCTGAAGAGTTATTTACGTTAGATTTTCTAGCAAGGTACTCAGTTACACCATATATCTTGGATGTTTTAATAAGTTTTTTTTCGATTGGACAATTTATAAAACCTTTTATTTTCTTATTTACGCTCAAATTATGAGCTATTAATAAAGATTTTTTTACGTATTTAGACGCCTCTGCCTCCGCAACTTTGAAGCAATCTTTATACTTTATCGGAACATCGATAATATTTACTTTTTTGCTCAAGTTCTTTCCTTCAAGATTTAATATCTTATTAAAACTAATTCTCATTTTTAACTTTTTAAGTTGGTCATCTAATAATTTACAATTACCTATTAAAACAATATTTTTCTTAAGATTATTTTTTATCCTTTTTAACGCTTTACAAAGAATTTCTGAATTTATACTATTAGGATCACCAGTTACTATTACTATTTTATTTCTCATTGTAAATTTATTAAAGTGCTATTTCTTTTTTTCGAAAGGTGATTATTTGAATATAAATTTAAAAGTTCATTTTTTTTTTTATTTATTAGAGATATCTTTAGCTTTTCAAAATCTAATTTTTGATTATTCTCAACACTTCTTTTTTCTAAAAGTTTAAGAAATATAATTTTATTCACCTGTGTCAAGGGTTCAGTGATTTCACCAGGTTTTAGATCTTTCAAAATATTCAAAATCTTTTCAGATAAACCTGTGGAACTTACCCATCCAATGTCACCACCACTTATAGATGAAGAAGAGATACTAAATTTATTTGCAGCACTATCAAATCCAAATTGATCTATAGTATCTTTAATTTGTTTAATGAGTTTTACTTTTTCATTCTGAGAATCAAAGAAAACTTCTATCTCAGCTAAATGAAATTCGTCAATTTTTTTTTTATTTTTGATAAATTCATTTAATTCGGAAATTATTTCATTTTCATTTATCACTATTTTTTTTGAATAAATCTGAAATATTAATTTTTGCCAGAGAAATTCAGTTTCAATTTCTCTTATATATTTTTCATAATCAATATTATTTTCTTTGAAGAAAGATTTAAGTTCAAGTTCTTGAATACCTAATTTCATTGAAATATTCTTAAGTTGTTGTGAAACAGCTAATTGATTAACTTTCAAATTATATTTTGATAATTCACTATCCTTTAGCTTAGTATTAATGAGATTATTTAATGATAAATTTTTAATTTTATCTATATTTTTTTGATTAATTTGTTCTTTTGAAAGAACTAGAGTTGTTTTAATTTTATTTTCTAATTCATATGAAGTTATTATTTGGTCACCCACTTTAGCTATAATGCTGTTCTTAATTGATGAGTGAACTTGAGGGTTTATAAAAAGAACTATAATAAATATTTTAAAAGAATATAATTTAATATAATTCATCATTGATTAAATCCAGGTGAGTTTAAAGAGCCAAAAGAGTTGAGTGTGATTGTGAACATTAAGGTATTATCTGGCTCAAGTTCAGAGTCATTATAAAACTCTCTCCTATATACTAAACCTGCTCTAAGACAATCATTAATATATTCATAACTTAGATCATAATACTCTGAGGCATTAGTAATTAAGTTTCTTTTGTTACTAAAAGCAAATACGCCGTTAACTCCTTTTTTTAGTTCAAGTTTTGTCTTAAAATATTCTTTTTCCCCTCCAATTATATCGTCTTTAAGATAACTTAAATCAAATTTGAAATTATTATTCTTATAATCTGCACTTATTTCGCTAAAATTTAATTCTTCATAGTTCTGCTTCAAAGAATAATCATAATTTAAATTAAAATTTTTATTATTACTAAAATTAAAGTTACCTACTACATCTGAAAACCTCTTGTCTAAGCTAGAAGAAGATGGCATTTTTTTATTAGTTTCATTTGCATTAATTATCTGTCCCATAGAAAAATTCATTGAATTTGCCTTTTTCTCTCTTTGATAATTAAAACCAAGCGTCATGTTAGTCCCGCTTTCAAAATTTTCACTCACATTAAGTCTGTCTAATGAAAAAATATCCTTTCCTAATAAACTATGATCACCGGTCTCTTTTCTCATGTGATTAGGTGAGTATCTTATTAACATTTTAGGACTTAATAAGTGATTAATATCCTCTCCTTCTTTTTTATATAAATCTAAGTTAGCCAAAAAACCTAGTGCTCCAAAAAAATCACTAGTCGTATCTTGTTTAAATTTGTCCTCGTTTTTGACCTCATAGTTTACATTTTTAATTTTTGTTAAAAATTTACCTTCATAAGGAGTACTTGAGAGAAGATTATTAAAAGACCAATCAAAATCATTAATGATAAATTTTTTGGATTTATTTGTATCATAATTGTGCACTTTTAAATTAGTCTTAAAATTACCGTATCCAAATTCTTCATTAAATAAGTTTTTATTAAAAGTAATAGCAGGTAGAATATATTCATATTTGTCATCATACTCATCTTTTAAAGTTCTGTAGCTACTTAATTGAAGAGACAAAAATAAATTTTTATCATCATTGAAGTGATTTAGATCAATGTTATTTTCAAGAGTTTCGGTTTCGTAATTGACTAAGTTAGAGTCAATTTTATAAAGCTTAAGATATTTTTTATTTGAAACATGTTGTAAATTAATTTCTAAATTGGTTTCAGTATTACTTAAATTCTCAAAGTTTTTAATGAATTTAGAAAAAAAGTGAGATTTATTTCCAGATTTTTTTGTTTCTGAAGTATCTCTGTAACCTTCCGTATATCCAAAATCTAATATTAAATTTGAATTTTTAAATGCTTGTCTATATTCAGCTGTTAGTAAAGGATGTTCTGAAACGAATACTCTATTGTGCAATGTAAGATCTTTATCTTTATCGATTGCCCAAAAATATGGTAAACTTATACTTGATCCTAAACTTTTAGTGTCGGTATATGAAGGTATTAAAAAGCCAGATCTTCTCTCAACGGTTGGATCTGGATGAGCTAATTTTGGTAAATAAAAAATTGGAATATCATAAATTCTTATTACCGCATCATCATAATAAATTGTCTTTGACTTCTTATCGTGAGTCATTTCTGCTGCTCTTAACTCCCAAGGGGGGCACTTATCTTTTTCTCTATAATTACAAGTTGTAAATGAACTTTTTATAAACTTTGATTGTCCCTCTTTTATATTTATTGCATTGGAAAATACTCTAGGTTTATTTTCTTCATTAAATTTAAATTCTTTTTGATTAAAAAATGTTTTTGCGTCGGATCCAATTATTTCTTTTTTTTTTTCATCAATATATATTTGTGAAAATTCATATGAATTTTCCATATTATCAATAACTTTGATATCACCTATTGATTTGAAAATATTAAGTCTTAATTGATATTCAAAATTGTTTAAATAAATAAGGTTGTTTTCTTGATCCTTAATAATTGTTCTTTTATTTGAAGATGATAAACCTTTTAAATTATCATAAACCAAATCTTCTGTTTCAACTATGTATCCCTCAGATGTTGTAATAAAAGTTTTGCCTTTGCTTGAGATTATTTCTTTTTTTTTATTATAATTTGCTAATTCTGATTTAATAATATTTCCATTTTTATCTTTTATTACTACATCATTCTTTAAAATTGTAATTTCGTTTTTTTTATCAATTGAAATATTCTTTGCACTTATGTCAAAATTTTCTGCATGCGAGACATCTGCAAAAAATAAAAAAAGCAAAACTTTTAAATAATTATTTTTCATTTATTTGGAGTATTCCTATAAAACTAAAAATTCCTATCACAATAACTGGTATCCAATTAGCCAAAGTAAGAGGAATTCGATTTGTTTGTCCCAAAGCTATTGATAAATCTTTTAAATAGTAAATCAAAACACAGGCGATTAATCCAATAATTATAAATCTAAAATTATTTGATTTTTTTAAAGTATTCATGATTAAAATCGATGCCAGAGCTGTCATTATAAATAGAAAGAATGGCATTGATAACATTGAGTGAAGACTTTGCTTCAAAAAAATCTGACTATATCCTCGATTTATTAAATCTTGGTAATTCATAATTAATTCGACAAATGAAAGTGTTTCAAAATTTTTAAACAAATTAGTTATTTTTTCGTAGGTATAAATTGAGTTAATAATTAAATTTTCAACTTCAGTTTCTTCATAATTATTATTTTCAATTTTTAAAATTGAAACGTTGGTTAATATCCAATTATTACTTTCAATATTTGCTGATTTTGAGTAAATTTTTTCCTTTAAGACATAATCTTTATCAAAGTTGAAAATTGTTATATCTTTAAGTTTTTTCTCAAGATCATTTGAAGCTGAAATTATTCTTTGTCCTTGATCTAAATTTTCTTTAATCCATAAACCATTTTTGTTAAAAGTTACTAAATGATCAATATCCAAAGAATAATTTGATTTAGTTTTTTCATAGTATTTTGACATTGCCGAAGTTACAGGATTAAATAAAAAAAGAATTAGCCAGCCTAAAACAAACGAGGTTGTAGCCAAAATTATAAAAATTTTAAAATTGGAATAACCGAAAATTTTCATTGTTAATAAATCTTTATTATTTCTTATATCAATAATAAATTTCATACTTGAAATAAAAATAATAAAAGGAAGTAACTTAATTAACATACCTGGAATAAATAAACTTGTTAAAATTAAAGGTGTATAAAAAGGTGCATCAACATTTTTAAAAAATTCTACTTCTTCAAATAAATTTAGAATTACTCCAAAACAATAAAAGAATAAAACAACTTTAAAAATGTTTATAAAATATCCGCTTAATAAATATTTAAATATTATACTATTCATGAAGTTTAGACTCCTTCGAAAAATTTATTTTTAAGAAAAAATAAAAAATAATTGATAAAACTAAAGGGGAAAAAAGAAACAAGTTATTTATTATATAATTCATTCCTGTATATCTAACTAATAACTCAGCATATAAAAGAATTAAAAAACAATATGTAAAAATACTAAATTTATTATAATAAACATTATTTCTATTTCTAATTAAAAGCAAACAAGAGACCAATGTAATTACTGGGATAAATAAAGGAAGTATAATCCTTCTGTTTAAAATTGGTAAAATTTCTTTTCTAAATTGCTCCTTGCAAATTTTTTCATTAAAATCTTTTCTTACACAACTCAAAAGTTTTAGAGTAGAAGTTTCTTGAATTTTTGGTTTTTTGATAACATTGCTAGTAAGATTTTTAAGATCAATATTTAATTGCTCAAATTTTATAATTTCATTTTCTTTATTATTTTCTTTTGAAGAAATTATTTGCCCATTAAATAAAACCATTTTTTTTTGTTCTACTAGACCCTTACTTGCAACTATAGTTGTGGTTGGTTTTTTTTCTTTTGCTGTGGATATATTCTTTAAAACATCAGCACTATCCTGTAAAAAAATATTTTTAATTTGATTTTCGAATTTGTCATCTACTATAAAAGTCAATCCATTAAAAGAGTCACTAAACTGTTGTACTCTTACAGTCGGCAAAAAGGACGAGACTTGCTCACTTCCTAAAAGTTGACGGGATTTATTAAGAGCAGTTGGTGTAATAAATACAGAAAACAAAATATAAAAAACCGATATAAAGATTGAAAATAAAAAAAACAAATGAACAATCTGAATTTTTTTAACCCCTGAAGTCCACAAAATTATTAACTCATTTTCTTGAATTTGCTTTATTATAAATAATGTTAAAGCTAACAAAAACGACAAAGGTATAAATTTAGTTAAAATTCCAAATAAATTTAAAAAAGAGTATTGAAAGTAAGTAGTGACAGGATATCCATTTTCAACAATTAAATCCAAAAAGTTAACTGCTCTTACAGTCCATGCTATTACTGAGAGGCCAAAGAGTATTGTTAGAAATGTTTTGAATATTTCTATTGTATAATTTTGATAAATTTTGTTTTGAAGCATTGGAAATATATTGATATAAATAATGCATTCATTAATTAAATTCAACTAATGGTTTAACTATGATTAAATTTTCGTTGAAAACTTAAATTTTTGGACTTATATCACTGACACAAATAGGTTTTATTTAAATTATATGTCTATAGAAATAAATTATACAAAAAATACCAAAAACGAGTTTTCAAAAAACATCGTTTTATTTTCTGATGAAAAATTCAGGATAAATCCTTTAAAAAGATATTTATCAAATTTAGAATTTTCTTACATAAACGAATTATTGAAAACAATAGATCTAAAAAAAAATATATTTATATTCGAGCTTACTTCAAAAAAAAAGATAGTTTTAGTATCTATAAAAAATAAATTAAAAAATTCAGATATAGAAAATTTAGGTGCTGAATTTTACGGGCGGGTGAATTTTGGAAAAAACTCAGATTATCTAATAATTTCTGACAGTGTTAAGAGTAACAATGAAAATTTCTTAGGTTATTTTTTACATGGATTAAAACTGAAATCGTATGAATTTAAAAAATATAAAACTAAAAAAGAAAATAGACATATTAAAATCATTGTCACTGGCAATAAAAACAAACCATCCAATCAAAATCAATTAAGATTTAAAGCTTTGGAAGAAGGAACTTTTTATGCAAGAGATTTAGTATCAGAGCCAGGAAATGTTTTGCATCCTGACGAATACGCAAAAAGAATAAGTTCTCTTAGAAAACATGGGTTAAAAATTAATGTTTATGATGAAAAGAAATTAAAAAAATTAGGTATGCACGCTCTCCTAGGTGTAGGACAAGGAAGTATTAGAGGGTCGTATCTTGTTACAATTGAGTGGAAAGGCGATAAGAACAATTCAAAACCTTTAGCTTTTGTAGGTAAAGGAGTTTGTTTTGATACTGGTGGATACTCCTTAAAGCCTGCAAGATACATGGAAGATATGACTTATGACATGGCGGGTTCGGCGACAGTTGTGGGATTAATGAAAAGTTTTGCTATCAGAAAGGCAAAGATAAATGCAGTTGGTGTTGTAGGATTAGTTGAAAATATGGTAAGCGGAAATGCTCAAAGACCTGGAGATATAGTAAAATCATACAGCGGTAAAACAATTGAAGTTTTAAACACAGACGCTGAAGGAAGACTAGTTTTGGCGGATGCATTAACTTTTACAGAAAAAAGATTCAATCCGAAATTTATAGTTGATTTAGCAACACTTACAGGTGCAATCATTGTTTGTTTAGGTTCAGAATATGCTGGCCTTTTTTCAAATGATGATAATTTGTCGAAACAAATATTTAACGCTGGTGAGAAAGTAAATGAAAAAGTATGGAGAATGCCTCTTCATAAAAATTATGACAAACTCATGGATTCAAAAAATGCTGATGTACAAAATATTAATTACGTTGGTGGAGCTGGATCAACAACTGCTGCCCAATTTTTACAAAGATTCATCATTAATAAAACTCCATGGGCTCACTTAGACATCGCAGGAATGGCTTTTTCAAAATATGGTGGAGCATTAAACTCAAGTGGCGCAACTGGTTTTGGAGTAAGGTTATTAAATCAGCTAGTTGAAGAGAATTATGAGTAATTCTGAAAAAACATTATCAATAATTAAACCAGATGCTGTTGAAAGAAATTTAGTTGATCAAATAAAATCAATTTTTGAAAAAAATGGTTTAAATATTAAAGATCAAAAAAAACTACATATCACTAAAGATGAAGCGGCAGAATTTTATAAAGTCCATCAGTCTAAACCATTTTACAACGATTTATGTGCTTATCTATCGTCAGGTCCTATCGTAGCAATGATTTTAGAGGGCGAAAACGCAATTTTAAATAATAGAAAAATAATGGGTGCAACTGATCCCAAAAATGCTGAGCCTAATACAATTAGAAAATTATTTGGAATTTCTATTGATAAAAACTCAGTCCATGGATCAGACTCAGCTGAAAATGCAAAAAAAGAGATAGATTTTTTTTTTAACAATTAATAATTTCTAAAAATTTTGAATACTGCTTCTGGAAAAGCTTTTTTTTCAAGGTTTTGAGTTTTATTTTTTATAACTATTTCACTATCTGATGGGTTTATAAAAAAACTTTTTTTAATTATAATAGTACCGCTGTCCAATCTTTCGTTAACAAAATGTACAGTACAACCTGTTTTTTTTTCTTTATTTCTTAATATTCTTTTATAAGTATTTAATCCTTTGAATTTGGGTAAAAGAGAGGGATGAATATTAATGATTTTATTTCTAAAATTATTAAGAAAATTTTTTGATATTACTCTCATATATCCTGCTAAGCATATAAAATTTATTTTGTATTTCTTAAGAATTACTAACACTCTATTTTCGTAGCTTCTTGATTTAGAATTTATTATTAAAAAAGGTATAGAGTTTCTCTTAGCATAAATAATTCCTTTTGCTTTTTTATTATCACAAACCACTAACTTGATTTTTATAGGAAAATTGTATTCTCTGGATTTAAGTATTAAGTTTCTTAAATTTGAACCTGTACCAGAGATAAAAACACATGCATTTTTTTTTACCATATTAAAGAATTGAATAAGTTGATCTTTTTTTTGCTTTTTGAAATAAAGCCAATTTCATAAGGCATAAAATCTTTTGAAAAGTATTTCTTTATCTTCTTGACATTTTTTTTTGATACAATTATGCAAAATCCTACACCACAATTAAAAGTCCTCATCATTTCTTTATCTGAGATATTATTTTTCTTTATCCATTTAAATATTTTTCCTACTTTGATTTTAGATAGATCGATATTCAAAGCTAAATTATTTGGAGTAGATCTTAATAAGTTTTCAACTAATCCGCCTCCAGTGATATGTGCAGCTGCATTAATCAGATTTTTTTTTGTTAGTTTTAAAACTTCCCTGGCGTAAATTTTTGTTGGCCTCAATAAATCTTTTTTAAATTTACTAGTTATTTTCTTTTTTTTTATTAAAGATCGAACTAAAGAATATCCGTTTGAATGTATACCATTGGATGGAATAGCTAGAATTATATTTTTATTTTTGACGTTATTTTTTCCCAGGATTTTCTTTTTTGAGACTATTCCAACACTGAAACCAGCCAAATCAAACTTATCTTTAGAATAAATTCCTGGCATCTCTGCTGTCTCACCTCCTATAAGTTTACAATCAGAAATACTACATCCTTTAAAAATTCCTTTTAATATCTTTTTAGTTTTATTTAGATTCAATTTTCCAACTGCAATATAATCTAAAAAAAAAAGTGGCTTTGCCCCTTGAACAATTAAATCATTTACACACATCCCAACTAAATCAATTCCGATAGTATCAAATTTCTTAAATTTGTTAGCTAGATCAATTTTAGTTCCAACACCGTCCGTGCAAGAGACAATTACAGGGTCTTTAATTTTTATATTACTAATATCAAAAAGAGATCCGAATCCACCAATTATATCTCTGCTGATCGAATTATTCGTTTTTTTGACATTTTTTTTCGTTACATTTGTGATGTGTCTGACTAGATTATTTGCTAATGAAATATTTACGCCACTTTTTTTGTAACTATTTTGCATTTTTTTCATTTATAAAATGATATTTAGGTTTTTATGAAATATTTTAAATTAATATCTATTTTAATAGTTTTTTTAAAAACTGGAAACGTTTTATCAGAGGAAAACATTTTTAATGTTAATAATATTCAGATAGCAAAAAAAACTAATATTTCTAATAATGAACAGGCAAATAAAGCAGTTAGAAAAGGGTTTAATGAACTTTTAAATAGAATTTTATTAGACCAAGATATGAGTAAATTAAAAACATTAAGTTTAGCTGAAATAAAAGATTTGGTTTCATATTACCAACTAGTTAAAAATAATCAAATTGATAATGAAAATAAAAAAGAAAAAGATTTAATTTATTTCAATATATTTTTTGATAAAGAAAAAATTCATGAATTATTTTACTCAAAGAAAATTTTTTACTCTGAGATAGCTGATAAGGAGTTATATTTACTTCCAATTTTAAAAAAAGGTGAAAAATATTATATTTTTAATCAAAATTTCTTCTATGAAAATTGGAACAAAATAAATCATAATGATTTGATTGAGTTTATACTACCTATAGAAAATATTGAGATTATCCAAAAAATTAATTTAAATAAAAATAATATTATTGATATTAATTTAGAAAATTTATTTAAAGAATACCAAAGAAAAAACTTAGCATTTATTTTTATAGAAGAAATTGATTATGACCAGGTTAAAATATTTTTAAAAACAAGTATTTTAGGAAAAAAAATAAACAAAAATATGATTTTCAAAAAAGACAATACAAACAATTTAGAATTTTTTGATCAAGTAATAATCAAAACTAAAAAAGAGATAATTAATTTAGTCAAATCTCAA
>MDSZ01068640.1_pt1 | contig 15554 bp, 12 predicted proteins | sample 811201 | NCBI WGS metagenome assembly MDSZ01 (sample SAMN05326647, study PRJNA326480) | marine metagenome | isolation source: seawater | place: Indian Ocean: North | collected 2010
AAAAAAAAAGAATCTCGAATCTCCTCTTTTGGGGGGGCGGCGACAAGGATTATTACACAAAAAAAAGGGAGATTTTCCTGTTTGCTTGGCCAGCATGCGTCGACGCCTCTAAAAACAAGGCAAAAAAAACCAACGAGAACACACACACAAAAAAAAGAAACAACAACATCTGCACAAATTTGGTGGGGGGCAGAGAGACACCACCCGCGCGTCGTAGGAGTATTTACGCGACGTCTCGTTTTCCGAGGAGACGGAGAATTCGCGCGCGATACCATTTTGGAGGAAGCCTCGCGATACGAGTTTTGAGCGATCGAAGGACGACAAGAGAAAGGTGCGCTCGACGCGACTCTCGCATTTTTTGGATTTTTACGGGAACGCACATGACTCACGTTTCTTTTTGCCGGCTCCTCCCCCAACGTTCGCCTTTCGAGATTTGTTGTAATCTCGCGCGCACGGCGACGACGACGACGACGCGCGCGAGTATCGCGCGGACGCGAAGAACGATGCGCGCGCGCGAGAAAAATCTACGAGACTCGTTCTCGCCGGCGTCGCTCGATTCGTTCGGGTCGCGCGCGCGCGCGCGCGCGATTTTTTTTCCGCGCGTACCGAGACGAAACACCTTCCAAGAGAAAGAGGGGAGAGAAAAGGAGGTTAAGTTCCTTCTCGACCGAGGAAATCGTCCGCAATGCGCGAATGCATTCGATGCGCGCTCGAAGACCCACCGCGCGCGCGCTTTCACGCGAACGCGAAAAACTCGAACTCACCCTTCCACTCGACTATTTTTACCGCGCAGAACGTCGGTGACATCGTCGAATACAGAGACGCATCATCATCGAAGACATCGAGCATAAAGTCGGCATTGTCACATCATCATGGCGACGGCAAAAGGCATGAAAGGCAGTTTCCAGAGGTGCGAGGTTTTTACACCGCAGTTGCTTGGTCGAGAATGCTCGACAAGGGCACTTGCAAAAGGAGATTTTTCTCGACCGAGATTTTTTTTTTCTTCTTCAATTTTTTTTCTCCACTACAAAAAAGAATGTGCTCTTTTGGTAGAGTCCTTTCAAAGAGAAGAGTCCCTTCTTTTGTTTTTTTGCCAAAAAGAAGACACGTTGGGAAAAGTTGTTGACTTTGGAACTTTGTGTGTCTATTATTCTACGAGGAGGACGTAGTATACGTTTGCGGCGACGAAAACAACACGCGTTGACACCACCACCACCACCGTCTCTCTTCTTCTTTTTTTGCCGTTGAAAAAACAAAAACAGGTTATCGTCGTTCGACAATCTCCACGGTCTCGCGTCTTTACAAAACCAACAGCAAGCGAATGAGTTTTTCGACCACTGGACGCCGGACGAGGACAACTTGTTTGAACACTCGTTGGCGCAGTTTGAGAGTTCGGTGCCGTTGTCCATCAACGCGCACGCGATGAACGATTTGTCGCCGCAAAATGCCCTCGGTGCAGGGAACCAGATTAACATTTGGGGGCAGATTTCACAGATGACAAAGACGCCGGACGGTATCAGGAAGAGGTACAATCAGTTGGTGGATGATATTCGCGCGATTGAGAGCGGTCGGGCGAGAGTGCCGTACAACCACGTCGGAGGGAGTTGCGAAGATATGACGACTCCGTGGTGGGGAAGAGAGTTTCAAGACGCGCAGTTTGGAGAGACGACGAGCGAACCGAGCAGCTCGGATGGGAGTTTGAATAACGACGTGCAGTTTAAAGTGCCCGGATCGCCGTCGAGTAAGCTGACGAAGAACAAGAAGAATGGCAGCGGAAACGGCGTGCAAAAGAAGAAGTCTTCGAACGGCGGCGGCCCGACGAAATCGACTGGATCCTCTGGGACGCACGTGACTGCCAGCACGGGTGGTTCCAAGCAACAGCTCACGCAGGAGCAAGAGAGGAGAAAAGGTATTCCGTGGACGGAAGAAGAACACCGTTTGTTTCTCCTCGGGTTGGCCAAGTTTGGGAAAGGCGATTGGAGATCGATTTCTCGAAACTTTGTTGTTTCGCGAACGCCCACGCAAGTGGCCTCTCATGCGCAAAAGTACTTCATTCGCCTGAATTCGATGAACAAGAAAGATAAGAGACGTTCGAGTATTCATGATATCACCGAGGCGAGTGGAGGTTCTGGAGCGAGCACGGCATCGGGCGCCTCGACGCAGTTTGCGAGATAAATGAGAATTTGTATACAGAAGAATAATCGAAGAAACAAGAAGAATTAATGATAAAATCTGTTGTAGAAGCGAATGAGAGATAGCCGAGTGCGTGTGCGTGTGCGTGTGTGTGTGTGTGTGTGTGTAACGTATTGATTTAAAAATAGCGGAGGTTAATGTAAAAATGATTGGAGAGGAAAGAGTGTGATTTTTTGTGAGGAGATAGAAAAAAATAGGAGGAGGAAGAGTTTAGCGTCGAGTGTATAGAGCGAAAGAGATAGAAGGGCGTTATAGGAGAGTTGAGTGGTGATAGTAGGAGGAGAGCAAAAAGTTGATGTACTTTATTATCTCTGTCACAATAAAGAAGAAGGAGAAGAAACGAATCATTTTTTATTGATAAACTAGAGGAAAAGAAGATTAAAAGATATGAGCGAATGTGCGTGTGAGAGTCAAACTGCGAATCGTGGACGTGTGTTTGATGCAAACGAGGACATAAATAACATTCAGTTTTATACAAAAAGAACTTTAAGTACTAAAATATAATATAACACGATTCTTGTTTCTCTAACTAATTTTCTTTTCTCTCTCAGCCTCTCTACAAGTGCACGCTCGTCACGTGCTTCACCAACATTCCGGTAACGCTCGCCTCCTTCTTCTGTATCGTCGCTCTCATATTCGCCTCGGCGTGTTTTGCTTTCATCTCCAACTCTTTGGTCATTTCATCGGAACCACCGGTGGCTTGCGCCACCATTTGCTGGTAGCGTTGCTCTCGTTGGTTTCTGTACAATTGGATCTCAGCCTCCGCTTCGTCTTTGGCTTGTTTGATTCTCGCCGTTTTTTCTGTCGTCGCCAAACGAAAAGAGAAGAAGAACGGGTGTGAGTGGAAAGATTTATCCTCCGCATCGAAAACAAACCCAAAAGAAAACGATCGAAACGCGCGCCGGGGGTGCGACGCGCCCTCCCCTCCCCCCCGAGCACGAGAAAAAAAAACGAACGAGCGAAAGGTCTCGAACACCGCGACCCACCTTGTCTCGCCGCGGTCACGATCGCGTTCGCCTCTTGCTCCGCCCGCAAAAGCTTTTGAATGCCGTCTTGTTTGTCCGAATCCATCTCGCTTTGGTTTTCTTCTCCTCCCAATAAATCTTCTCTCTCTCTTCCCGTCTCTCTCTCTTCTCTTCTCTTCTCTTTATTCTTCGCGCGTTTAGGTGCGTTTTCTTTTCTTTCGTTGTCTCGCGTAAAGCTTTCCTTCCAGACGAAAGAAAGAAAGAATCTTCTTCCAATCGAGTGACTCTTTACAAAGACGAGTCCTCCTGTTTTTCTTCTTCTCTCGTTTTTGGGGGAGAAATTCTCTTTTTTTTTTCCCTTTTTTTTTTCTTTTTTGAGGTTTTTTTGTGCACTTTGGTACAAAATCGACGCCCGAAGAAGAAGCACCCCACTTTTACGCGCGCGCGCAACTCCCTACAACACACACACAACGCGAACATCGAAATGTCGGTTCAGTCTTCGTTACGCGCGACGACGTCTCTCGCCTCTCAGACGAAGTCGTTGTCCAACCAATTCCGAAAGTCCTGCTCGGTGAAAGCGTCGACGACGACGACGGGACGCATCGACGCCACGACGACGGCGTTGCACGGTAAATCTGGGAGAAAATGCATGCTCACCGGGAAGAGGGCGAATAACGGGTACACGGTGTCGTTTTCGCACATTCGTAATAAGAAAATGCAGCGTGCGAATTTACAGGTACGTTTGAGGGCGTGGTTTTGGTCGCGTTGTTGGTTGAGGCGCGCGTCGTTCGGTCGTCGGAATTCGTCTTTTTTTGTCTCCGCTTAATTTTATTGAGTTTATCCAACCTTCTCGGGCCCCCCCGTCGGGGAAGAGACCTTACCGCTGACCAACGATTTTCTCTCCATCTCTTCCCGCATCGCTGCAGTACAAACGCGTCTACTGGCCGGAACAAAAGCGATACATTCGCTTGCGCATTTCAACCAAAGCGATTAAAACTTTAAACAAAGTAGGTCTCGAAAAGATGGCGAAAGACGCAGGGTTAGACTTGATGTCTTTGGCGTACCAACAAGCGGACGATGCGAGAGCGGAGTGGTTGGCGGCGAATGGAGGCGCGGAACCGACGAGAAAGGATAAGAGAGCACCGACTGGACCGAAGAAGTTGTACATCCCAAAGTGGAAGGAGGCTAGAATGAGCAAGTTGAGCCCGGAGGAGAAGGAGGCCGAGACGAAAAGGTTTGCGGAGAAGTACAACATGACGTTGGCGTAAGATGTAAAACGTCTTTGATGAAGAGAGGAAAAAAATCGATTAGCGAATATTATATCACATATAACATACATTGTAATTAGCCTTTATAATTAAGACATAAACTTGGTACAGAAATCTGCGCCTGCCCAAGCTTCGAACTTTAAATCTCCCGGGCGACTGCCACACGCAACGGCTGTTTCGCACGTTTCGCGAAACGCGACGGGCGACTGCGTGATGGTCTGCGCCAGAGAGTCCGTGACGCGCTTGAACTCGATGTGGTGTGCTTGCCACGCACCGTCGTATAGAGGACATTTGGTACGTCTTTGACCTCTGTCGAATTCTAACTTCGAGTCGTCCACTCTAAAGCTTATGCCATACGTGTCGTGGGCGGCTACGACTTTCAACGAGTCGCCCGGTTTCAATGTCAACTCCTCGACATGTTGCACCGCTTGTTGCCACGTGGCACCTTTTTCACCATGCTCCGCGAACGGGTTCGTCGTCAACGTGGTTTCTTCGTCAAGTTCTAAATCGAACCAAAACGCAATGGCATTGAACGTCCCTTCTTCTGTGATTTCAAAAGATATTGGCTCTTCTCTCGGGCGCATATTTTCTTCCCACGCGTAAAAGTCAAAATTGAAGAACGGTTTTGGATTCGCGAGCGCTTTCCACGCGCTTTTCGGAAGCTTCTCTAAGTTCACGCCTTCGTAATCGTCTCGGTATCTCCACCTGTTCGCGGTAGTTAGATCGATGACGTGTTTACCATCGAGCGTTTGGTAGTTTTGAAACCTATACTCGATCGGCGCCGCGAACATTTTCGCCGCGCGGGGAACGAGCGTGGCGTCTGGCTTCAATAACCGGTGTCTCGCCATGCCGACGATGTGAAACGCACCTTCACCAATTAAGCCCGAATCGAAAACCTCGAACACGAGAACGTCGGATTTCTTATCCATCTCTGGAGGGTTCCCATCTGGTTTCAAACCGTGCTTGATTAAACCTACGGATTCTTTCGTAAACAAACGTCGAACATCTTTGTTATGAAACATAATTTTTAATCCGTACCCATTCATGCACACGGTTTCTTCTCCAACGTCGCACATGTGACCGTTCTGTTCGCACGCGTGCACGTAATCCGCACCAGAACGCGCGGCAAACATGGATAAGATCCCACTGCCCGCCCCGGCGTCCAGAACTTCGCACATGCCTTTCTCGCCCTTTTTGCGCTCGACGGCACGTTTGATCGCTTTCTCGTACGCGTCGTTTCGACTAGAGTCATTGAGCATATCGTAGTGCCACGATGGAACGTGCGCGTGGCGCGCACGCATTTGTGGCGGCAAAGATTCGAAATATATTTGCGTCGCGTCGCGTTTGATGGCGACTTGTCTGATCTCGCCTTTCTTCACTGGCACGTCGTCGAGGTACTGGACGCCAACCTTGAAGGACTCGCAATACGTTTTATTTCTTTTTCCTTCTTTTTCACCATCGTGGATCACGTTTCCACCGTCATCGTTGTCGTCGTCAAAACTCGAGGCGATTTTGGGCGACAGAGAAGAAAATATCGTTGCCTCATCCAGTTTGCCTTCAAACCAAAACGCCACAGCGTTCCACGTGCCATCTTTGATAATCTCAACGTTTTCGAGCGCTTCGAACTCCCATACATCGTCGTAATCGATAGTACCATCATCTCTATCTTTTACCACATCTTCATTTAAAGCTTTTTGCAACCGTTCGTTCAAATCCACCGTGCAACATTCGAACGATTTTGACAACACTTCGTGAGGCTCTTCGTACAGGTTCACTTTAGCGCACTGAGGGCTCCATCGGTAGTTATTCATCGCCGATAAATCAAATCCGGACACCGTCGTTAGTCGTAATTCAATTAATCTCGCTTTAATCGTAAGTTTTGACGGAGTCACCGTGGCCTCTGGCATCACGAGCTTCCGATGACCACAAATATCGATCGCCGACAGCGCGCCTAAGCCAAGTACTGTGTAATCGAACAAATCCGTCACAATCATATTCGCGCGACACGGCAACTCAACCGGGCTATTTCTATTCGTAGCTTTACTTTGTTTTTCACTTTCGACTGCTTCTTTCATCTCCGATTCGCCACCTTTCTTACCTTCTCCGTTATCGACATCATCATCTTTCACTCTATCGCAACTCTCGAGCTTTTGATCGACGAGAGAAACTTTCTCGAATAACTTTTTATTCGCCTTTGCTATTTGCTTCAAGTTTCTGTACAAGAACTGGTTACGTTCGATGGCAATAACGCACTTAACGGCATCACTGTTCGCAACGAGCGCGGGTAAAATGCCGCACCCTGAACTCAACACGAGCGCAGTTGTTTTCGTCGAGTTTTCTTCGTCTCCAGATATCGCCCACCGACCGATCGCCTTCTCGTACGCGCGAAATCTCTCAAAGTCTGCCAATCCATTACAAATATCCACCTTTGGAGAACTCAATTCGGCTAAACCAACGGCGTAATTCACGATACCTCTCTTTCTTGGATCATCCATGAATCTCTCGTAGTCTATTTTCTTCGATCGCGCGATTGGTAAAAACGTCGGTCTCCACGCGTAATCCTCCACGTCCCAATCTGGTCCACCCAGCGTTTGTTTCCATTGATTAATCGTCTCCTGATTTCGATCTTCTCTCCTCGCCTTTCTCAATCTCAAGGCCAAATCTCTCCTCAGCGATCTCTCCTCTCTCTCTTTCCTCTTCCTCTCCTCCTCGTACATCCCTCTCGCCGCCGCTAACCGTTCTTCGATATCTTTGCTCCCCGGCATCAATTTTGCCGCTGTATTCAGCGCTTGAGCAGCCTTCAAATACTCGTGATTGGCCATCAAACTCGTCCCTAATCGATACCAGGATTTCGCGTCTTTCTCGTCCAACTCGACCGCTTTCACCGAATCATGTATCGCTTCCAATCTCTCCCCTACTTGCAACCGCGCCGCCGCCCTGTTGCGCCACAACGTCTTATCTTTCCGCGCTCCAGCAATCGCCGCCGTGTATTGCTCGACGCTTTTCTCGTACTTTCCGCTCTTAAAAAACCCGTTCGCCAACTCTTTCGCGCGCGAGACGGCCAGCGAGATCGCCTTCGGATCCACGGATTCCAATTCGACGCCGCACCGCGTCTCGATCGCTTCGATCTCGGTCCGGTCGTACATCGACAGGTCGAACCCATTCCTTTCGTCGTCGTCGTCGTCGTCGCTTTTTCTCTCCTCTTCTTCTTTCTTCTCCCCCATGACGACGATGCTTTATATGTGCGGTGATAGGTTCTCTCTTTGTCTTCTCTCTCTCGAATGTGCGATGCAAGTGCTTTTGAAAAAATGCGTTATATGGAAGAAAAACAGGCGTTTTTTTTTAAAGAGAGTTTAAGGACTCAAAAGTAAGGGGCTTTTTGTCCCGAGCAAAAAAAGGATGTTTTTGTCCAAAAGCGGGCGCGAGAGAGACAGAGACAAAGAGAGCAAAGTCCAACAACAGAAGAAGAAGAAGAAGAAGAAAGACTGATAATAATAATAACAAATGGGGAATTTGGCGAAAGGCGCGTCGTCCCTGGTCGGTTCTCCGGCCCTCGTCGCGGCGATGTTATCGTTTACCATCGCCCAAATTTGCAAAGTCTTCACCCACTACCACACGACCGGGAAAGTGGATTGGGGGCGATTAGTCGGGAGTGGAGGGATGCCATCGTCGCACACGGCGCTCGTGGTCGGGCTGACGACGGCGATAGGGTTGAAAGATGCATTAGATTCGAGCATATTTGCTCTGTGCTTGGTGTTTTCGCTGGTGGTGCGTGCGTTTCGCGGTCAAGTTCTTTTTTTCTTTCAGAGACATTTGGAGTCGGGGCTAGAGAGATCTTTCTCTTCTCTCTGGCCTCGAGAGCGCGCGGCGCGAAAGAAGAACACGCGACTGACGTTTTTTTATCTCTCTCCCTTTTCTCTACAGGTCATGTACGATGCCACCGGCGTTCGTCTCCACGCTGGACGACAAGCGGAAGTTTTAAATCAGCTCATCGTCGAGCTCCCGCGAGATCATCCGTTGACGGATAGCAGACCTTTGAGAGACTCGCTCGGCCACACGCCGGTGCAAGTTGCCGTCGGGGCGCTTTTAGGAATGGTGGTAGGATACGCGCACTTTAACATATGGTTGATTAGTCAAGGCGTTGATTTGTGACAGAGTACGCCTCGATGCAGAAACGAGAAAGTGAGACAGACGAGTCTCGCGAATAGAGAGAGAGAAAGCGCGAGAGAGACAAACGAGCTCCTCGCGAATAGAGAGAGAAAGAGAGAGAGTGAATGAGAAGAAAGAAACCTCCGCATTAGAACACTATACAATAAAATTGAGAGAGAGAGAGAGAGAGAGAGAGAGAGAGAGAGAGAGAGAGAGAGAGATTTGTTATACTAAGAGAATATGTATGTAGCCCGTTGCTTTAATGCGTCGTCGCGCCCTTTCGCTCAATCGCTCTCTTTTCTTTTTTCAAAAGTCTCTTCTTTCTTCCATCCAATGTCGTCAAATAAAAAAGCCGCAAAAAATGACACGACTCGCGGACGATCGAACGAACGCGTCCAGTTCGCCGTCCACGTCTTCGCGTGGTTGTGGTTTCAGGGATGAATTAAACGCCACGTTTAACGCGTTATGCGAAGAAATGATGCGTCTCCTTTCGGACCACAACGAAGAGATGAACGCGCAAAAGAAAACGACTTTGGTCAAAAAGAACTTTGACTCGAACGCATCATCGAATTCCTCAAAGACGAGAAAAGAAAGCATAAAAGACGGCGGCATCGAAGAAGAAGAGGACGACGACGACGACGAATTAGTGGCAAAGACGTCGTATGTGTTGGATGTTGCATCGCTGGAGGAAAGCGACGCGCTTAAAATCGCGCGTTTACGAGAACGTCAACAAAAGGACTTTGAAATCGAACGGTTGAAACGAATAGTGAAGATGCTGTGTGAACAAAAGACGAACGCCGAGCGACGGCGCAAAGACGACGATGTCGACGCTACCGACGTCCTCTCAGAGTACGATAAAGAGCTGAAAACGAGAGAAAAAATCATCGAGGAGTTGCGAGAGGAATTGAACGCGTTGAAAAAAAGTGCTTCGGATAGAATCGATAAGAAGTTCAGGGCGTCGTCTTCGTCTCCGCTCGAGTCGAACGCCGCCGCCTCTTCAAACGAGGAGATTGTATTCCTTCGACGAGAACTTCGAAAGAGCGAACTCGCGCGAGACAGAGACTCTAAGACGCACCTCGATCTCTGCTTGCGCGAAAAACGCGTCTCACTTCGCGAAAAATCCACGAGTACTCGCGATAAACGGTTAGCGTTTCTCGAAACGGAACGCGCCAAGATTCTCCGTCGCGCGACGACGGCCGAGACGAACGTCTCGGCGTTGACGTCAGCTTTAGACAAGGCAGAGAAGCGCAATCAGAGACTCATGGCAGAGCAGCTCCGAAACGCGGTCCGAAAACGTGACGGCGTCCCACGGGTGTTCGAACGGGGCGATTTTGGGCTTTCGAAAAGAGACCGTCATCTCTCGTCGTCGTTTTGGTAAAAGCCCAATTTTTCTTTGGAAAAACGTCACTCTTTTGGACACCATCATGTTTGCCACGCACCACCACAATGCGGTGTACACGACGACGAGGTGTTTGAGGTCCTCCCAAAAGGCTTCTTCGAGGAGGAAAGCTTTAGTACCGACGAGAAAACCAACACACACACCAAAAAAGTCGCGCGTCGATGCCGCCGTCGCCGCCACGGGTGCGTCAAAGTCGTTTTGTTCTTCTGCGTTTTTGTGTCCCTTTTATTGGGGAAACTTTGGATCGATCCGGGATGACGTGTGTCGTCGGTGTGCAGGAGGAGTCATCTCTCTCTCTCTCTCTCTCTCTGTTTTGCAAAGTGTTTTCCGAGAGAAGACAAAGACGACCTTTTGCGACGACGATTCAGACGACAAAAACGCGTCCACGTGTCGAAAAACCGCTTTCGCTTTTATTTAGAGCTGCTGACTAAAAGTGTTCCATCGTCCTTTTCTTTCCCTCCCTCCCTCCTTAATGGGGTGGTGCTTTGGTTGTGTTTCCAATCCAAATCTCTCGTTGATAATACGTATTACAGCTGGCCCGGCGACCGTGGCAGATACGAAAGCCAAGTTTACTCGAGGCTACCCGTACCCTTTACCGTCCATTTGGGCGACGGTGTTGCAAGAATTACTGGTCGGCATGCACTTTACCACGACCAACGCGCAGTACCAACACGAAGAGATGCGAAGTTTAGGATTCGTGTCGGTCTTCGATCAGTTGTTCGAAGGCTACCCGAAGGAAGACCCAAACGCGAAGGAGAAGATTTTCAACACGTTTATGGAAGCGCTCAACCAAGACCCGAAGAAGTGGAGGGCAGATGCAGAGAAGTTGTCGACGTTTGCATCGGAGCAAACCAGCATCGACGGGCTCGTCGCGAACCCGATGTTTGCCAGCATGAAATCTAAAGTTGAATCGAAGAGTTTAGTGTACGACAAGTTCATCGCGATTGGTTTCTTCCGAGCGTTGGAGATGAGCAAACAAACGTCGCAGGAAAATTTGAAGGCGATTTCCGAGGCGAGTGGAGTGGAATTGGAGAAGATTAACAGCGATTTGGGGTTGTATAAGTCCGTGTTGTCTCGAATGAACTCGGCGAAAGAGTTGCAAGCGGAAGTTTTGGAGAGAGAGCGACGGAAGACGGCTGAAAGAATGGAAAAGAAGGCGGCGAAGGAAGCGCAAGAATCGGGGCAAGAAGAGGAGAAGGCGCAAGCGAGCGAATAGACTGCTTATCCGAGAAGAAGACGACAAGACAAAAACGTACTACAACATCTAACACTTAAACAGTAAACCGAGAAAGTAAACCGACGAGAGAGAGAAAAAAACCGTCGTTACATTATTCGCGCCGCCGCGGTATTCTTATTTTACGCGTTTCTTTTTAGAGCGATTTTGTAAAAGAAAATCCCCACTTGAAAATCAAACGTGTCCAAGCACTTCGCTCTCTCTTTGTCTTGGAACGACGCAAATGTCCTTCCCAGAGGCCATCAAAGCCATCCCGGCAGACTTAGCGTTGCATCCAAACTCGAAACTCAAACGGTCCGTACAGATTGCGAAGTTGTTCATCGATGAAGCGAGAGGGATACTTTCTATGATCCCCTACGGCGTGCGATGTCAATTTATCCATAAGTTTTCCCCAAAAGCAGACGCGAGAGACGGAGAGATGATGATGAGGTTTAAGGAGACCAAAGTGAGTTTGAGGAAAGATTTCAAGTACGGGGAAGAGGAGAGGCAAAAATTTGACGTGTATTTGCCATCTTTGAGATCTATACGACGGAAGAAAGATGTAAAGTTTTTTGACGACGACGATGATTATGAACTGGAGGAAGATGTGAGCGTGAGACGGAAAATGAGCGGCATGGAAGCGTCCATGAGCGGCAAAGGAGTCGACCCGAGCGTTCCGATGGCCGTATTCGTTCACGGTGGCGTGTGGTCCTCTGGTGAACGATGGCAGTTTGCACCTTTGGCTCATCGATTAGCGGAGGAAGGTATCGTCACGGCGGTTATTTCCTACACGCTGTATCCGCAGAAGTCTGCCAAGGCACAATCGGAAGAGGTTTTGAAAGCGTTGAAGTGTGCTATTATGAACGCGAAGTTGTTTGGGGCGGATGCAAACAGAACGCATTTGGTGGGACATTCGGCGGGGAGTCACCTTTGTGCCATGGCTTTATTGTTAGATGATGAAAAACAAGAATCGAAGAAATTGAAATCGTTCGTCGGCATGTGCGGCGTGTATAACATCGCGACGCATTACGAGTACGAGGATAAGAGAGGCGTGGCTATGTTGAGCACGATGGGGAGAGCGATGGGTGGACAGGATAAATTTAAAGAGATGTCGCCGTTTCACATTTTAGAAAATAGTAGCAGTAGTAGCAGCAACGAAGATAACAACAACAACAATAATAATAATAATAACTTGATGACGTCGTTCCCGACGACGTATTTATTCACCTCGGACGCCGATATCGTCGTCCCCATGCGAGAGTCTGAAGATTTCCACAAAACTTTACGTAAAGTCGGCGTACAAACTGACCTGAAAGTGTACGACCACGGCACGCACGGCGAGTTTGCGCTCGGATTTAAAAAACATCCGAAACCGTTGAAAGTTTTTCACCGCGATTTAATCGAATTGTTGCATTCGTAATAGTAGTAGTAGTAGTAGTAGTAGTAGTAGTGGTGGTAGTAGATTTAACGGAGTATTGCATGCATATTTATACAGTTTAAAATCACCCTTCCATCGGCGCTACGTCGTCCGCGTCCGCATCTTTAAGCTCCGCCTCCTCCACCTCCTCTTCCTCGTCGAACTCGTCCTCCCCTCTTCTCCTTCTCTCCTTTGCTTCCTCGAACTTCTCTTTCCTCTTCGCAATCCTCTCCAACCCGTCCTCTACCTCCATCATCTTCGTCTTCAACCACTCCTCTACTTTCCCTGGTTGCCTAGCCAACATCGATTGCGTCTGAATCGTCTCTTTTTTCGGCTTCCAAAAAACCCTCGGCAACGCTTCCGTCCGTAACTTCCCGTTTGCGATTTCCCGTTCGCAATCCGACGCCAACGAGCGATACAATTCTCTCTGCTTATATTTCACGTTCACGTCCAATTCGATTTGTTTTTCAATCAACGCTTCTCGCTTTTCCCAGTATTTTTCTTTAAACTCTTTATATATCTCCTCGTTCCGCGACACCGCTTTCGTTTCTGCTTCTTTCAGTAAATCGTTCCGTTGCGCCTCGCGGTCTCGCGTTTTCAACAAATCCGTCTTCGATCTTTGCAAAGTGCCCAAGACTAAGTTCCCAAACATCCGTTTCGAACGTTTTCTCTCCGGATCTTCTCTCGTCGTCGTCGTTTCTCTGCTGGTTTCTCTCGTTCGCTTCTTCGGTGCCATTTCTTCTTCGTCGTCGTCATCTCGTCGCGGTTGCTGATCCCGGCGTTCTTCTTCTTCTTCTTCTTCGTCTTCTTTCTTTCTCGTTCGACGCTTTGGAATCGGGCCCAAAGATTTAATGTCGTCCGAAATGCCGTCGCGCGTGTGTCGCATCTCGTGGAGCAACGTTTTCAACTCGATGGTTTCTTTCGAATCGGATGGAGCGACGGTAATTGGAGCGTCGTTTTGGCCGGGGTAACCACGATGATGATGATGGCGAGAGTGGTGGTGCGTTTGCGTCATTATTTCTCTTGTGTTGGTGGTCAAACTGTTGCGTGTTTTAAATGACGATGTATTATTTGTGTTGGGAACGACATTTTTTTTCGGGCAAACTATTATGGTGAAGAACGCGGCGAGCGAACGTCGGATGTAGATGTGTTGTTGTGTGCAAAATGAGCTATGAATTCGTGTTTTCAGACGTGTACCTACTAAAAATGCAAAATCTAACGGCGCCGCCGCCGCCGCGCGGCGTTCTCTCTCCTTCTTCTTTCTCTTACAAGAACATCCCGTCTGGCACGTTTTCTTTCTTCTTGTACAACACTTTGTCTTTGGCAGTTTTGAAATCTTGGTGCGTGATTTGCATTCGCCTCTCTCGCAACGCTAACAAACCTGCTTCGGTGCAGAGGGCTTTGATATCGGCGCCGGACAAATCGTCTTTTGCCATGACGAATTCTTCCAGTTGCACATCTTCGCTTAAGTTCATGCGCGAGGTGTGGATGCCAAAGATGTGTCTTTTGGTTTTCGCATCCGGTAATGGGAATTCAATTTTCCGGTCGATTCTCCCAGGGCGCAACAACGCCGGGTCCAAACTTTCGATTCTATTGGTTGCCATGATGACTTTCACGTCGCCTCGATCGTCGAAACCGTCCAGTTGATTCAACAACTCCAACATGGTCCTTTGAATCTCCTTCTCGCCGCCGCTTTGCGAGTCGTACCTTTTCGTCCCGACGGCGTCGATTTCGTCCAAAAACACAATCGACGGCGACATGTCGTCCGCTACTCGGAACAATTCTCTCACTAACTTTGGCCCGTCGCCTAAATATTTCTGAATCAACTCGGACCCAACTACTCTTAAGAAACTCGCGCTCGTTGAGTTTGCCACCGCTTTCGCCAACAACGTCTTCCCCGTCCCAGGTTCACCGTATAAAATAACTCCTTTCGGCGGTTTAATCCCAATATCTTCGTACAACTCCGGGTGCGTCAATGGCAACTCCACCGCCTCTTTAATCTCCATAATTTGATCCTCTAATCCCCCCACATCCGCGTAACTCTCTTGAGGCGCTTTATCCACCTTCATGACCGAAACCATAGGGTCAGCGTCGTCCGCCAACACGCCAACCACCGCGGAATGTTTGTGATGCAACAAAACCGCACATCCGGGTTCCAACTGCGTCTTATCTACGAACGACAGTATGTTCACGTAATACTCCGGCCCCATTGCTGAACTCACAATCCCGTGATTATCGTCGATGATCTCCTCTAACGTCCCGACCGATAACGGCATCTCCCTCAAATCATCCAATTTCGATCGTTCTTCCTCGTCGCGTTCGTCTCTCGTGCTCGCTTTTTCCGCCTCTTGTCGAGCCACGAATTCTTCTTCCATCAGCAGCCAATCTTTCACTCTTTCTAATTTCAACGCCCGCAGTTTACATTTCGTCGCCGGCGCGATTGGAGGTAATTTGCTCCCTGCTCCCGCCATCGTCCCTCGTTTTTTCTTCTTCTTCCCGACGCGTTCCGGCGGGGTCGGCGGAACCCATTTCTTCTTTCCTTTCGACGGGTCCCCTTTCTTCCCGCCGCGCTCTCCCCCGCCTTCGCCGGGCAGAGATTGGCCGTTTCCCATTCTTCTTTGTCTTTGTCTTTGTCTTCTTCAAAGTCGTCTCTTCTCAAAACGCAGAAGAGAGATCTCTCGTTTCAAAGAAGAAGAGGATGATGTGTCTCTTCCAAACGCACAAAAATTCCGGATCTCAAGAGTACGACGACTAAATCTCTCGATTCTTTTCTTCTCAAAAAGACCAAGAGTCTGTGAGATCTCGATATATCGATATATATCGATATGCGCGAAGAAAAGGTTTGGTGGTGGTGTTTTTTCGAGAAAGAAGACCTACTCTATAGCTTTTCGACAAAAGCTCTCTGACAAAGACACACGCAGTGTAGTATTATGACGAGAGAAAGAGAGTA
>MDSZ01082667.1_pt1 | contig 15551 bp, 12 predicted proteins | sample 811201 | NCBI WGS metagenome assembly MDSZ01 (sample SAMN05326647, study PRJNA326480) | marine metagenome | isolation source: seawater | place: Indian Ocean: North | collected 2010
AAAGATTCATCATATGCCATGCCTGAGGATGTAAATCCTAAACCCATTAATATTTTTGGATCGCCACAAAAAAACTGAAGAGGAATATAGTGGGGTAAGACTTTCATACCAATTGCTTCGTATTTTTTTTGAAGTCTTAGGCTATAGTTTCTAGGTTTAAATTTTAAGTAAACCTCTAAATCTAATGTATTTATAGATGAAACAAGCCTTCTTACAAAACTCCAATATACTTCTTGATTCACAATCCCTGTCTCTAGTAAATCTTTTTCAATAAAAATAATGCCCTTATCTGATACCTTTTGATTTTTTAAAAGAGAATCCATGATTGCTTTATCAACATCTCTCTTAGCGAGATCTATGATTCTAAAATTACTCTCCCGCAAGAATTTGTTCTCCAAACCTAGTAAAGGCACTTTCCTATTGAGTTTTGGGGAAACTTCTTTAAGTGATAAGTTTTTACCAATAGTTAGCCTGTGAAATAGATAATACAAAGTTTCAAAAACTGTGTTTGGTTTTACATCTTTTATTTCATATTGTTGAGCTTCGAAAGGATTTAATATAAATCTGTTATCCGAACTAATTGACTTGATTTGAATAATTCCAAAATCTGCCCAATCTTTAAAGGTTACATATAAATTATCGCATTTATATTTTTTAACAAATATCCTTAGTTTGAGTAAATGAAGTGGATAAAAAAGTTTTTTAAATCTCGATAGAAGAAAATTTGTATTCCCGAATCTTTTAACAGTTATATGTTCCTTATTAACAAATAAATCAGAGAAAAGTCTCTCTAAGGATTTATTTCCAATGACTATAATAAGCGTCTGAGAATCTGAATAATATACTTTATTTAAAACATTATTTAAAACTGGATATGACTGAATTAAATATATGTTTTTAAAGTACTGAATATTATTAAACATGTCCTAAAATCTTAATTTTTTAAAAGTAAGTAAGTATAAAAGAGAGGTAAAAAAAACAAAAATTAATAAAATAATAATAAGAGTAAGCAAAGTATTTGAAAAAATAATTAATATTGGCAAAAAAAACAAAATTGAAAAACAGTTTATTAAAAGTATTAACTGTTCTTTTTCTAGTCTCATAAATAAGCCCATTAAAATTAATTGAGGTAATTGAAATAATAAAATCAGTGGTGTTAGATATATTATTTCAGAAGCACCAACTGCATCTATACCAAAGAAAAAGATTAGTACAGCGTCACTATAAAAATATAAAACTATTGAAGAAGAAATTATTATAGATGTAAGAAAAAAAAGTGGATTCAAATATATATCTTTTATTTCCTTAAAAGATATCGACTTATCATAAATATCTCTTGTCATTGATAATGAAAGGCCTGAATACAGCATCGAAAATATAGTTAAAAACTGCAACCCTATATTTACATATGCTGCATCTGTTGAAGAAAAACTTATTGCGGCTACCAACACAGCTCCTCTTCTAATAAAAATACCAATCAATCCATTACCAGATGCATAAACAGAATCAAAAAGATCCTTTTTTTCTGGAAGTGAAAGCTTTAGAGATAGATAAGCATATTTTTTTGAAAATAGGATATTTAAAATCATTACTAATACTGAAACAAAACAATAAACTATCGCGATATATTCAATAGAAATTGATTCATCAAAGGTAAAAATATATAAAATTACAAATACTATAAGTAAAAAAGGCTTTAGACTTTCCAAAATATTTAAAATCAGATATTTCTTTTTTTGATTGAGTCTTACTCTAGCAAACATTGAAATCTGATCTGTAATAGTTGCTATAAAAAATAAAATAGCTAATTGATGAGGTATCAGTAAAAACCCAAACATTAATAAAGGTAGCAAAATTAATCGCAGCCCAAGAAGATTCCCAAATCTATTATCATTTGACAATACAGATCTTAATGCAATTCTTATAGTGCCTGGCAGACAAAATATAACCATCACTTCAAAGGCAGATATTGCTGAAACATACCAACCATAATCAGCAATTTCCATATTCCTAACAATCAGAATCATTGAAAGAAATTGAAGGAATCCTTGTATAAATCTCCAAGAAACATTACTGAAGATAGTTTTTTGTTCCATAAGAATCAAAAAGAGTTTATAGCAAGACTAAGAAAATTATTTGAGACATGGCCAATTGGTTTTGGATAATTGTCATCAATTAAGTAAAAATCATCCGAACTTACAAGCAAAAATCCTGGTAATTTAACAAAGAGGAAATCGTTAGTAAAAACAGTATTTAAATTTGAAAAATTAACATGATTAAGCTCTCCATTTTCTTCATTAAAAACTGTTCCCTTTACCAAGTCACATGCAATGATAGTCCTATAAGAATGAACATATTTGCTATAAATGGCTATATCAATTAAGTTAGAGTTCCAGATATTCTTAAGGGGATTTAAAAGAAGAACATCGGAGTAATTTTTTATTTCGCCTTTTAATATTTGACAATCCTGCAAACTTTTAATCAAAGTTTTTTCTGTTTTGCTCCTTTTCAATATTGAAACTTTTGTAAATACATTTAAATCGATATCATTAAAAATTTTACTATCAGATGATATGTATATTTTTTCAATAGAGCTACAATCTTGAATATACTTTATCTGCTTTAAAATTCTTTTAAATGAATTATTCTTATTGTTAGTGGTAGCTGGAAAAGAAGTGTCATCATTGTATCCAATAACAGCACATGCATTAGACTTAAATTCTTTTTCTTCGTATAGAGATTTGTATGCAAAACATCTTCCTAAGAAAAGTTTATCTTCTTTGTTAGATAGATTGCTTTCATGTCTTCTATATTTAAAAATAAATTCACTACTTGTTTTACATTTCCATTTATCTTTAATTTTTAACCACGTATATAATCCATCCTGAGAAGAGATTTTATTTTCTTTAAATTTTATATCCTTGATTGCTCGAGTTCTAAATAATGTACAAGCACCATGGAATGCTGAATTTGCATATCCATTTTCAAGAACCATTTTATTTAATACATTTGAGTTTTCATCAATTTCTGTCCAGCTCCCACAAACTGAGCCAATATTAGAGTCCTGTTTAATTTGATCTCTTAAACGATTGATAGCATCTTTTTCAATTAGATCATCGCCATCCACTCTCATAATATAATCATATTTATTAGCGTAATTCTCATACACCCAATCAATGATTTCAGTTAGTATCGATCTCTTTGTAAAGAAATCTAATTCCTTTTCAAAGGCAATTTTCTTTAAGAAGTCGTTTGAGCCATCAGTTGAGCCTGAGTCAATAATTATTAAATCAGTCTTATTGTCTATTTGTTCAAGAATACTATTTACACAGCTTTCCAGAAAATTAATGTGATTATGAGAGACCAAATAAATAAGTGTATTTCTTTCATCTATCATTTTTTAAATTATGGATTATATTTATTTTTCTCTGAAAAAATCTTTATAGAAATTGTTTGAACTATTATACATAAACACCACGCAGTTAAATTAAAGAACCCAGACTGAATACATATATATGTGATGCAAAGCGTTAAAATCGCCATTAAGCATATTCTTGAGTTAGCATCAGGTATTTGCAGGATATTTTGAGCAATCAGTCTAAAATATTGATAAAAGAAATAAAAAATTGGTACTGAAAGAAATCCGTACTCTGCAATTATTGCAGTAATGCCTGTCCCTCCAAAAAGGTTTGATTTATCTTCAATAAAAGGAGATAGATTCAACATGCCTAGACCAATTGGAAGACTTAGAAAATTACCAATAAAATGTTCCATTGCAAGAGCCCATGGATAAAGTCTTATAAATAATGCTGATCCCTCCAGTGAAAAGCTAGTTGTTTCTCTTAAAGCAAATATTTCAAGAAATTCAAAATAATCAAGGAATAAACCAATAATTGGAGTTAATAACAATATGCCTACAATAAAAAATCTTGATGTAAGTTTTAATCTAAATTTCCCAATAAGTGCACCAAATATACACAGTAAAGCAAAAGGATAAAAGGCATTAGAAGAAGCTAAAAAATAAAGAAAAATCAGGACCAATAACAGAAACAAAATAGAAAATTTATATCTCAATGAGAAAATAAAAAATCCTATCAGTATTGAAAAAGAGAAGTTAACAAGCTCAAAATGGAATCCTGCAAATCTTGAGCCTCCATCATAAAAAATAAATTCCGGTATTGGATTTAATGGATAAAAGAGAGGGCTTATTAATACAGATAAAATCATTAAAAAAGCAAAAATATTTATAATATGTGAAGCTTGATTTAGACTTATCCTCTCGGCAATTATTATTATCAAGTACAAGAAAAGTAGTTTTGGTAATGAAAAAGTGAGTAAAACTAAGATGCCTTCTTGAATTGGAACTGTGCTTGTAATTATTGCAATAATATCAAGAAATATCCCAATCATTATGATGCTTAATAAAATCTTATTCACTTTTCTTGTAGGTAGTTTTATATTTCCATCGCTCATAACCCAAAAACAAAAAATAATAAAAATAAATATTGAAATATAAATGCTCCCCAAATCTTCACCAAGATTAAATAATTGAGGAAAGTTAGCTAGCGGGAGCATTAGCAAGAAAAAAATTAGAATGTTTTTGATAGAGAAAGTCATGACTTTCTCCACAGAAATTTAGCCAATGACGGAAAATTATAAATTATAGCTTTCGCAAATAATTTTGGAGAGGATAGTAAGAGTAAAATATTGAATAGATTTTTCCTTTGAAGTATATCGTAGTAATATTTGACTTCTTTTTTTGGGCTAGCATCGAAAGGCGTTTCATTTTCTAAGAAGAATTGATAATAAGATTCAAATCTTTTTGCCATTCTCTTTCTTTTAACATCATTAAAGTTTATTAGGGAGCCATAGTACTGTGAACTATGTTGTCTGTATATATAAAAAGGTTCAGGAAGATAAATAAGGTTTTCATCCTGGGAAGCTGCAAAGTTTATCCACAAATCTTCAAAAGGTAGCATTGTTGGAATAGGAAAATATTGATCAAGATAGGTTCGCTTAAAAATAAACATTGCTTTTGGTATAGATCTGAATTCTCTCAACACTGAGGACCTGTCTTTAACCATCCAATCACCAACTTTTTTATAATTTAATGTCTTACCGGTAAGCTCTAAATAATCATGGTAAATGCAAGAGAAATCTGTCATAGAAATTTCTAAATCACCATTAATTAAGTCATCTCCATCAATAAACTTCACATAATCCAATTCTGCTAGTGAAAAAGCTAAATTTGTTCCGATGACTTTTCCAGGCTGGTTATTTCTTTTAACCTTAAATCTACTATCCTCAACAGATCTTTCTTTAAGGATTTTAAAAGTATTATCACTAGAGAAGTCATCGATAAAAATGAACTCAACTTTATTTATTTTTTTTGAAGCCTTTATCAAAGATTCAAATAAAAAATGAATATATTTTTCTTCATCTTTTACGACGCAGCAAAAGCTAACTGAGTTTAGGCTCATAAAGAGTCAAGTGAAATTACTTTTGTATTAGTTTTTATGCTGGTATTGAATTTTGTAAAAACAATATCAGCTTTTACAAATAGCTCATCTTGACTTGCTAGAACTTCATATTTATCGCCTAAAACATTTAAAAGTTCTCTCTTTGGAACACTATTGTCATATATAAAAATATTTTTATTATTTAGTTTTTTTATTATCTTTATAATGTAGCTATTTCTGATATCGCCAGATCCTTTTTTAAATTCGAGACCAAAAAAACCAATATTTTTTTCTTTCATATTGACTATTTTCTGGATTATCACCTCAATTTGTTTTTCATTACTCTCATCAATTTGTTTTATGACTGAATTCTCTCTTATTTTTTCAGACAATAAACTTGAGAGCGCTAAAGTATCTTTTTTTAGACATGGGCCGCTATAGGGCTCACCAGGACTTAAATATTTCTTTGAAATATTTAATTTAGTATCAGATGAGAATATTTCCATCACATTTTTTAAATCAATTTGATCTGAGAATTTTAAGAACTTTAATTCATTAGCAAAAGTTACTTTAAGGGCATGAAAAGCATTACTAGCTATTTTTACAGTAATTGCCTCAGCTAAATTGCATGTATGAGTATTTTTAAAATGCAGTTTAAGGTTTTCGTAAAAGAGGGTCTTTTCTACATCTTGACCAGCAAGAATAGTAAAAGCGGGGTCAAAGAAATCTTTCCAGCAGCTTCCTTCTCTCATAAATTCTGGATATAAAAATAATTTGTTGCCGGCATTAGAAACTTTTTCCGATAGGAGTTGGATTGCGTCTGGATTATCAGTTGTTGATCTGAGCCATATATTTATACCATCAAATGTTTGGCAAATTTCTTCAATTGCTTCCTTTACGACTGATAAATCAAGCTTGCTGTCAATTAATGGAGTTTCGACACATACTAAAAAGTCTTTTATTGCTTTATCTGCTTCATCTATTTTTTCTGTGAAAATTATTCCAGTAGATTCATGAAATTTTTCTTGAAGTTCGGCATCGAAGAAAGGAATATTTCCATTTTTAAAACCATCTAATCGAATTTTATTCTTTTCTATACCACAAACCTCATAGCCCAGCTTTGAGAAAGCTATCAAAGATGTTGTACCAACAAACCCAAGGCCAATGATCCCCAACTTCACAGCTCAGCCCTTAAGAGAATCTTTGAAGTTGCAATGTCAAGCTCCTTCATTTTTTGCACCTCTTTTTTATTTAAATTATTGTCTTTAAGAGTATTTTCTATTACTTGCCAGGTGCCATGAAAACCTTTATCAAATTTCTTCAAAACTATTTTTGATGAATTGTTTGCTTTTAACTTTGTAGTCTCAAAATTTGTAACCTCAAGAGTTCTATTATCAAAACTTAGCTTAATCTTCTCCTTAATACCTTGAGAGTCACCCATAGTGGAGTATCTAATAAAAGCTGATGAATTATTTGGAAAAGACATTAATATGCTTGAGTTTTCATTTTTGCTATCTTTTAACTCAATCTGGTTATCAGAATAAGAGACTTGGCAAGGCATACCAAGTAGATAAAGAGCTAAATCGACATGATGACACATTTCACCTACAAGCCTTCCTCCTTCGCTGAAGATAACATCATTGGAATCTTTTGATGGGACATTAAAAATGCAATCTAGATGAAATGGACCTTTAGCTTTTGAAATATATTCTTTTAAGATTTCTGTATGTTTGGAATATCTTCTATTCATAAAACATATAAATTTACTATCTAATTTCTGATCTAATTTTAAAATTGTATTAAGTTCTTCTATATTGATACAAAGAGGTTTATCAACGATAACAAACTTTCCTTTTTCTAAATACTTGATAAGAGTTGATGCATGAGAGCCATGGTTAGTAGAAATTAAAATTGTTCCGTTCTCAGCTAAATTTAGTTGCTTGATATCAAGAATTTTCTCTATGGAGCTTTCGATAGGAGTTCTATTAAATATGCCGCTTAGGTTAAGCGTATTATTTCTTTTTAGTTCTGGTATGTGAGCTTCTCGTGCAAAGCTTGAAAAACCATAAATAACAACATTTTTATAATTAATTACTTCGTTAGTAATTTCTTTATTAATTTCTGATATCTCTGCTTTATTTGTTTTTTTTGTATTCCTCCAGTCAAAGATAGTACTAAAGCTTTTTTTATTCTCGAGGACTTCGTTAAGCGATGAGATTGGGGCGCTATCTATCTCAAATACATCAATGAAGCTTGTTGAAACTTTTTTATCACATAACAATTTTATAAAAGTTTTAACATTCGATCTTAGGTCCCATGTTTGTGAGAATTTGGGGAAATCCTTTCCTAAGATTTCAAAATCATAAAGCCCTCTTCCAGGTCCATAACTATGAGGTGAAATAAAATTTAATTGCTTCTTATAAAAAATTTCTCTGGGACAATTTAGATCTGCAGCACCAACCATAACAATATTGGAATTACTTTTGGAGTTGTTTCCAATAAGCTCCCATAATTCTTTTTCAATTGATGGAGTTACAATAAAAACATTTTCAAACTCATTAGATATATTTGCTTGATGGAACTCTTCTAATGATAAGAAAGAATTTGATCCATGCAGTAATGATTGCTCTTTTTTAGAATAATCTATGTCGACAGATGTGCTCTCTACTCCTGAAATATTTAAAAATTGGATTATAAACTGTCCTATTAGCCCACACCCAATTACAAGTGCTTTTGATCCAATTAAAGGATTTGCAAGAAGAACACTGTTTAGCGCTATTGATGCAATAGCTGCTGAACTTGCTTGCAACGGATCTACTTCATTTCCAATCTTAATACAAAGTCCATTGGGTACTACTGAATATTGCGAATGATTTGCACTAGAGCCGAGGGAAACTACCATGTCACCTATCTTAATATCTCTAACACTCTCTCCGATTGCAAGAACTTTGCCCGATGCTGAATAACCTAAATTAATAGTTGATGTTTTTTGTTCATTGAGTTTTTTAAATAGAGTTTTAAAATCTTTTTTTTGAATCAAATCAACTATCTTGGACTGATTTTCTATTACTTTCTGAATAATAGAGCGCTGATGATTCTTTACAGTACTGTATTCTGTTCCTTTTGAGTAACAACTTCCAATGGTTTCTATTAGAACATCATTTTTACCTATATTTGGATAAGAATATTCTAAAAGCTTAATTCCGGAAGATTTAGAAACTAGTTTGAGCATATCAATTTCCATTTAAGTCTATTTTCTAATGATTTTTTAAAGCTCATTTCAAGAAGATACGCCTCAATAGTTTTAGAATAATCCTTTGCAATAACTGTTGGTTGAATATTATAGTTGAATAACTCATTGCAGGATATTTCAATCTTTACATTTTCAAAAACAATAGCAATTCTTTTATTATCTAATTTAAAAACTTCTGGCTTTATTTTTAAAAAAACATTTATTAGAGGGTCATTAGAAAAATTAAATTGATCAACAATAGTTAGAGAATTTAATTGAAATTCCCTTTTCCAATTACCATATGTATCACTTTTAAATAAGCTCAATGCATTCTCACTTATCTCGGTCTTAATTATCGAATTGAAAGTTTTCTCAAATTTTCGTTTATTAATCATTGAGCTTGAACCATCTATTGTTACAGCATTATGAAATAAAGAGGAATCAAATCTAGTTTCTGCAGCAGAATAAGAGAGAGTGCCTGGATCAAAGATTATTTGATCTTTGCAATATAGATTAAAGTGTCCAAAGTCATCATGGTAATGGCCTAATGTTCCAAAGTCATAGATTTTTCTATGATTGACTATTATTTTAAGGTCACCATTTTTAATTAGTCTGATGTTTTCATCTGGAGATAATTTATTAAATTCTTGTTTTTTAATAAATTTCTTAAAGCCTTGGTCACTATCAATTGAAGGTAGAAGCACTGTTCCATCTCTATCACCAAAGTTTAAATTTTTTAGGTCTATATCTTGATTTAATGAGATGCAAAATGATTTATAAATTCTCTTAAATTGTTTGATATTCTTATAACCTAAAAGAAATAGAACTTTTAATATTGCATTTGAGACTGAATATGAATAAAAGGTTGACCCCTCTTTTAAAAAACCATCCTTTGAAAATTTTTTTTCAAAATAAATCATAAATTTTCCTATTTCGCTCGAAGATAAGGTTTTTTTATAATTCATATATAAAAGCTGAAAGCATAAACAAAAAATAAAATGATTGTTGCTCTCATCTCTAATTTTGAAATTTTCTCTTTTTATATACATATCAGGGGCTAAAATGTTTAACAAAAAGGTTTTTCTTAAAATGTTTCCAAAAAGCTGAATTTCTTTTTTTGAGAGATTTTCTTTATTTTTTTCTAAAAAAATTAAGATATTTGAGGACCTAAGGGAGGTCTCCATCATATTTTCAAAGATTATTTGATCAAATTTTCTTAAAGATCCTATCCAAAAAAGGAGAATGCCCAACCTAGTTTGAAAATCTATTTCCTCTCTGTTAATAATATCAAGTCTATGATTTTCCCAAAAAGCCCTTTTATCTTCCCCGCAAAAATCACTTTTTAAAAAGTTTGTATTGCAATAATCAAATATGTCATTTGAAATAATGCCTTCATTAAATAATTCTGTGGTATCAAATTTATAAGAATGGAAATATTTAATTAGCTTTGGCCTTAAGTCAAATTTAAAGAATTTCCTAAACGATATATGAAAAAGAAATGTTAATAAGTATTTAAGCATTTTTTAAAGTCATTAACTTCTTGATCAACATTTTGAATCAATTTATCAATTTTGTCTTTTCTATGAAGAATATCTTTTGCCAGAATTTCATTAATTTTTTCTAACATAGATTCTGAATTAGGGGATGAGTAGAAACAAATTTCACCATAAAAATCAATATTCTCATCGCTGTCATTTATTAAACACATTTTAGACATTTGAATGGCTTCTCTAGGAGCATATAGTAGATTATTATTTCTGATTGTCATTGCAACGATAACCTTTGAGTTAAAAATATATTCAAGGAATTCATTTTTACCTAAAAATCCAGAAAATAAATTTTTATCAAGGGCTTTATAATTTTTTAACTTTCTAATATCCCCAGATATAAAAGTTTTTAAACCTTTTGAATTTAATTTCTTTGCAACCTTTATGAATTCAGCAATCGGCTCATCTTTGTTTAAGCTTGAAATTATAAAAACATCGCATAAATCTCTCTTTTCAATACTACCAAAATCTATTCTTGGGAATGGTGTTGGGCAATAAGTGGAGCCTTTAAATAACTCAAGTGATTTCTTGTTATGAACAATAATTCTTGCATTTAGAAGGTTTTTAAATGTATAAATAATTAATTTTTTTGCAAATGTTTTGAAACTAAATGCTTTTATATCCATATAAGAGTTCACATGGCAATCAAGAAAAATCTTGAATCTCTTCTTATGAATTATATTTACCCAGAATAGATACAAGATTGGAATAAAATTACCATCATATTCAATGATGAGGATTTTCTCATTCTGAATATTTCTGTAAAAGTTAATTAACTCTTTTTTAACTTTTTTTGAAAAGCTTCCATAAATATTTTCATTTAGAGGTATATCTAAAGAGTTTATCCCAAGGGATTTAGGTAATGAGTTTGAGCGAGGACTTGAGTGAAGCTTTAAATAAAAAACATTTTTGTTTTGATCCATAAATGTTTCAAGATGCCCTCTTAGACATCTTTATCAAAATCACCATGCTCTTGAACTTGTTGAAGGATCCATGGGTATGTTTTTATGATCCCTGCTTCAAGGGTTTCTGATACTCTCCAACCAATTTTTTCTTCAAAAAGACTATTTTCTGAATTTCTTCCTCTGACACCAGTTGGACCAGGAATATTTTTAATTCCGAGAGATTTATTTGATATCCTTATAACCATATTAGCTAAATCATTTATAGAAATCATTTCGTCTGAACCAATATTTACTGGGCCTGTAAATTCAGACCGCATCAGTCTTAAAGTTGCCTCTACACATTCATCAACATATAAAAATGACCTAGTTTGAATTCCATCACCCCATATTTCAATTTCACTGTTATTTTCTGCATTTGCTACTTTCCTGCATATAGCTGCAGGTGCCTTTTCTCTTCCGTTATTCCACGAACCCTCAGGACCAAAGATATTGTGGTATCTAGCAATTCTGACATCAATGCCTTTATTTCTAGCGACAGTCAAATAAAGTCTCTCGCTAAACAATTTTTCCCATCCATATTCTGAGTCTGGAGCAGCGGGATATGCTGAATCCTCTCGACATTCTGGATTTTCAGGATCTAGTTGATTATATTCAGGATAAATACATGCAGATGATGAATAAAATATTCTTTTTATATTCCTTCTCCTGCAACCCTCAATCACATTTAGATTTATTTGAGCAGAATTATGCATAATGTCATAGTCATTGGTACCAACAAAAATGAAACCTGCACCACCCATATCTGCAGCTAGCTGATAGACTTCATCAAACTGCATATCTATAGCCAAAGAACATATAGCAGGATCTCTGAGATCTCCTATAAGAAAATCATCAGCTTGAGTTTCAGCATATGGAGGATATTTTAAATCCACGCCTCTTACCCAATGACCTTCTTCTTTTAATCTATTAACTAGATGTGCTCCAATAAAGCCGCCTGCACCAAGCACTAGTACTTTTTTCATATCAAACTCCAAAAAATGTTGTTTTATTATACATAATAACTATAGCCTTCCATCTACGTTTATTTTAGGTAAAGATGAGGTTACATCAAAAATAACTGAAACTTTTTTCCCCATATTTTTAATGTTTTCAATTCCAATATCTAGCAATTCTTTATGCTTCACGCAAAAAATTATTGCATCATAAGAATCTTTTTTTATATCTTTTAAAAGCTCAATTTCAGTTAAATCTAAATCATCTGATTTGTTTAATACCGGATCAAAAATTTCAACTTTAGCGCCTCTTTTCTCAAGAGATTTAACTAGATCAAATACTTTAGAATTTCTAATATCTGGACAATTTTCTTTGAAAGTAAGCCCCATAACAAGAATATCTGAACTAGGAAGTTCCAGAGATTTAAGATTCATTAGTCTTTCAACCTTATCAACAACAAAGGAAACCATACTTTCATTAATTCGCCTTCCTGATAAAACAATTTCTGGATTAAGCCCGACTTCCTGAGCTTTATAACTCAAATAATATGGATCCACTCCTATACAGTGTCCGCCTACAAGGCCAGGCTTAAAAGGGAGAAAATTCCATTTTGTGCCAGCTGCATCAAGAACGTCTTTTGTATCTATGCCTAATGTATCGAAAATTTTTGCTAACTCATTCATTAAAGCAATATTTATATCTCTTTGCGTATTTTCGATAACTTTTGCTGCCTCAGCCACCTTTATAGATTCTGCCTTGAAGATTCCTGCTTCAATTATCTCTGAATAAATAAAGTATATTTTTTCTAAAGATTCTTTTGTTGATGCTGAGACGATTTTTTTTATATTTACCAGAGTATGATCTTTATCGCCAGGATTTATTCTTTCTGGGCTATATCCAACAAAGAAATCTTTATTAAAAGTAAGATCAGAAGCGCTTTCTAATATAGGAACACATACTTCCTCTGTTGCTCCAGGATAAACAGTTGATTCATAAATTACTATATCTTCTTCCTTTAAAATACTTCCAATACTTTTGCTGGCCTGCTTTAAATGAGACATGTCCGGAGAATTTGCCTCATCAACTGGTGTTGGGACCGTTATGATATAAATATTGCAAGATTTAAGTTCATTTATATTGTCTGTTAGAAGAATATTTTGTTTTACTTGCTTCAAGTCCTCTCGGCTGATTTCATTCGTTTTATCGTATCCGTCTCTTAAATCCTCTATTCTTTTTAGTGATAGATCAAAACCAACAACATCAAATTTTTTTGAAAACTCAAAAGCAAGAGGAAACCCAACATACCCAAGTCCAATAATTCCAATTTTATAAGACATTTATGAAATATCCATTTTGTAATAATCAATAAACCAGGAAACAAAGTTTTCTACACCTGTTTCAATTTTAGTGACCGGATTATATCCAAAATCTTTTTGGAGAAATGAAATATCTGCGAATGTTGAAGCAACATCCCCTTGCTGGATTTCAATCAAGTTTTTCGATATTTCTCTTTCAGTTATTTTTTCAATTATAGAAATGAAATCAAGAAGGTTAACTGGATTACTGCATCCAATATTATAAATCCTAAAAGGAGATGATGAGCTTGATGAAGATTGATTTTCACCAGGCAAAAGCTTATTTGGCGTTGCAGGATTATCAATAACAAACTTAATACCATTAATAATATCGTCAATATATGTAAAGTCTCGTGACATTTTTCCGAAATTATATACATCTATTTCTTTACCCTGCAGAGCAGCTTTTGTAAAAATAAATAGTGCCATATCAGGCCTTCCCCAAGGCCCATAAACTGTAAAAAACCTCAGTCCTGTTGTTTGTATTCCATGAAGATGAGAATAGGCATGAGCCAGAATCTCATTTGATTTTTTTGAGGCCGCATATAAACTTACAGGATGGTCGGTGGTGTCATCTTCCGAGAAGGGTATTTTTTCATTTAAACCATAGACTGAAGAGCTAGATGCATAAGAAAGATTCTTAACTGAAAATTGTTTACAGCAATCAAGAATGTTAAAAAAACCCGTTATATTTGATTCTATATATTCATCTGGGTTTTCTAATGAATATCTAACACCTGCTTGGGCAGCGAGGTTGCAAACTGCTTCAAATTCTTCATCTTTAAATAAATTAGATAAGCTTTCTTTATTAACTAGGTTTAATTTTATGAAACTTAAATTTGTATATATTGATGATCTTATTTTACTTCCATATTCAGGCTCAGTTGAAATGCCTAAAACTTTTAAGCGGTCTAACTTTAGTTTTTTGTCATAGTATTCATTAATAGAATCTAGTCCAACTACTTCATAACCTTCGTCAGATAGCTTTTTTGCCAGGTGAAAGCCTATAAAGCCAGCTGCTCCAGTAACCAAAATCTTCATTTTTGTAAATTATTCCTCTTTAAAAAAAAATCTCAAGATAACTGAAAAACAGGCCAATAGGAAACCCAAAAGTGTAATTGTTATGCAGATCATGGACCTATGTGGATAGCTTTTTTCATCGGGAAGACGAGAGGAGTCAATAACAGAGAATACATAGTTCTCATTAATTTCGGACATCATTATAGTTTGGATTTGCTTATCAATTAACGCAGCAATCACTCTTTTTAGTTCAACTTCAGAAGTAGTTGATAGTTCATTATTCAAAAAATCCAATGATTTTTTAGCTTGAAGATACTCGACCTCTTTAACATCTTGATTGAGTCTTGAAAAAATCTCATCCAACCAATATTTAGCGACATAGGGAGAATAGTGAGTGACTGAAATCTGAACTGAGCCAGTATCAAGATCTTTTACAGCAACTGAGTTTAAAAAGACCTTGTGAATTTCATCAAAAGTCTTGCTTTGAAGATACGAATTTCTGATTTTTTTAGTTTTTGGATCATAAACTGATTCATCATAATTAATTAAATTTTTCTCTAAATCATAATTATCAACTGCTAAAAGAAGATTTAAAAAGTCTTCCTCTTCTTTTATAAGTTTTTCAAAAAAATCTCTTGTTTTTAAGATTTCAACAGCAAAAGTTTTTTTATCCTTTGAAATACCGCTTGGAATTGATATACCAGCAAAAGCAGCAATTGATCCAAACCCCGAGGGGATAGTTTGTGAAGTTTCTTGAGATACTACCTCCTCAACAATCATTCTAGCTGTATATTGATCCTTCAAAGAAAGAGCATAAAAAACAGAAAAGATACCGAAAACAGAAGTTATTATTAAAATAAGTAATTTTGATTTCCATAATGATTGAAAGATAGGTTTTATATAAATTACATCATTAAAATCTTTATTGTCTTTCATAACTCAAAAAGTTAGTTTGGTGCCCAGAGCCGGACTTGAACCGGCACGAAGTTGCCTTCGAGGGATTTTAAATCCCTTGTGTCTACCAATTCCACCACCTGGGC
>MDSZ01041745.1_pt1 | contig 15550 bp, 14 predicted proteins | sample 811201 | NCBI WGS metagenome assembly MDSZ01 (sample SAMN05326647, study PRJNA326480) | marine metagenome | isolation source: seawater | place: Indian Ocean: North | collected 2010
CCCTGTGGTGCCAAGTCCGGCCACAAAGTGCGTGATGCGGTGGTGGGTTTCTTCCCACATTTCGACACCCGTGTGGTTGTAGTGTGCCATCCAGTTGGCGTCGTTGCTGTATTGATCCACGTAGTGGTACTTGTCGGGCTGGGAGTGCGCCAACTCACGGGCCACGTCTTGCGAACCATCCGTGCTTTCAAACGGACTGGTCAAAATGAGGTCCACCCCCAAGGACTTCAAGATGTGCTTGCGCTCTTTGGAAGCATTTTCGGGAATGCACAGGGTCACGGGGATGCCGGCCGATGCGGCGAAAATCGCGTAAGCGATGCCTGTGTTCCCCGAAGAAGCGTCCAGCAGTCGGCGACCGCGAAGGGCGCCTGAAGCGACCGCATTGCGCAGGATGTTGAACGCCGGACGGGCTTTCACGCTGCCCCCGAATTGCTGCCATTCGAGTTTGGCATAGATCTCCACGCCGGGCTTGGGGCTCAGGTGGCGCACGGGATGCAACGGCGTGTTGCCGACGTGCCAACGGAGTTCGTCGAGCGTCGCGAGTCTGGGGTCGAGGATGGGTGCAGTCATCTCAGTTTGGGTAAAAAAAGAAGCCCCCGTTACGAACGAGGGCTTCTTGAGGTTACGTGTTGATGTGAATGTGTCATCCACGCATGCGCAAAGAGGCCCTGTCCGGAGGACAGCAGCAACAGCAGCGCGTGTATGTGGTCGACATCATGTCTCTAATTTCAGACGAACGTTTGATAATTCCAAATGAATGGCTTAAAAAAGTCGACCGATGCTATCTGAGCACCGAGAATCGCTCCGCGTCCAACCGGATCAAAATGCCCATGAGCAGGGTGAATCCCATCAGTGAAGATCCGCCGTAGCTGAAGAAGGGCAGTGGAATGCCAATGACGGGCGCGAGCCCCAAGACCATCCCCACATTGACCAGCACGTGCATAAAGAGGATGCTCGCCACGGCATAGGCATAGATGCGGGTGAACGGGGAGCGTTGCCTTTCTCCCAAGTGCAGGACCCGCAGAATCAGGAAGACAAAAAGAAGCACCACGCCCGTACTTCCCAGAAAACCCCATTCCTCTCCGACCGTGCAGAAGATGAAGTCTGTTTCTTGTTCAGGAACGAATCCGTAGGCCGTCATCGGTCCCTGTGCCCATCCTTTGCCCGTCCAACCTCCGGAACCAATCGCGGCCTTGGCGTGTCGGATGTTGTAGTCCGCATCGGGGTTGTCGACGTCAATGCCAAAGAGCACGTGGATGCGTTCCCTTTGGTGCCGCTGCAGGATGTGCTCCATCCCCAAATGCAGTCCCGTAGAAAACGCCATGCCTCCCAACAGAATCAAGGTCCCCCAAAGCGTCGTGCGCTTTCGGTACCGCGGCAGCGTGGCGGCCCGGGTGAGCAGCAAAGTGCACGTTCCAAAGACAGCAAAAGAAATCAGAAACCACCAAAAGCCGGTGTCGGTTCCCACAAAGGGGTACCAACTTTCGTTGGCGCCAAACAGGATGGTCAACACGGCAAGGACGAGGGCAGAGACCCCGAGCAACAAGACGTTGCCGCTGAGCCCTTCGCGGTACAAGACGAACACAAAGCCCCCAAAGACCAAGACAGTGCCTGCATCGGGTTGAAGCAAAATCAATCCCGCGGGCAGGGCGATGATCGCCAGGGATTGCAGCCGTGTGGCCAAGGTGCGCCACGGCCGGCCGTGGCGGCTCAGGAACCAGGCCACCATGAGCGCGGTGGCGGTTTTGGCAAATTCACTCGGTTGAATGCCAAAGCTGCCCACCCCAAACCACGAGCGCGCGCCCCCGACCTTTTTTCCCACCACCAGCACGGCCGCGAGCAAGGCGAGGATCACGAGGTACTGGAGCACCGATGTGCGGATGTAGAACTCGCCTTCGATGGCGAGCAGTCCCGCCATCACGCAGGCGCACACGCCCATCCAAATGAGCTGCTTGCCCGCCTTGCCGCTCAGGTCCCAAACGACCTCCGCTTCGGCTGTGGCGCTGACAATGTTCAGCCAACCCAAGACCACCAAAAGAAGGACCACAAGCAAGGTGGGCCAATCGAGCTGATACAAGACATTGAAGCGACGTGGACTCATGGGGCAGGCTGCGTGGGTTCGACTTCGGCAAATTGGGGGTCCAAGGGGTAGGTGGCACCCATGACCCGACGTTCCCGCTCCGTATTCGGCACGTCGCCGTGGAGGTATTTCTCCACCAGCAGTCCAGCGATGGGTGCGGCCCAATCGCCGCCAGCCCCGGCATATTCCACGTACACGCTCACGGCAATCTCCGGAGATTTTCGGGGCGCCAGGGCCATGAAAACACTGTGGTCGGCTTTGTTTCTGTTTTGAACTGTGCCCGTTTTTCCGCATGTGGTGATGCCGGGGGTGTAGGCCCGCCTGCCAGTTCCCGATTTGTCCTCGATCACCGCTTGCATGGCGTCGAGAATGGGGTCAAAATGCGTGGCGCTCACCGCCACCTCATGTCGCACCTGCAGGGATTCCGGTTTTCCCTTGCCCCCAATGTCTCGGATGAGGTGGGGCTCCATGTACCATCCTTTGTTGGCCATAATGGCGGCCAGATTGGCCATGTGCAGTGGGGTGGCGAGGAGTTCACCCTCTCCAATGCTGATGGAATAGATGGTCCTGAACGTCCAGTGACGCCGGCCGTAGATGTTGTTGTAGTACGTGGTGTCGGGCACCAGTCCAAGCCTCGTTCCGGGAATGTGTCCCCCCAAGTCGGTCCCAAGGCCGAAGTCTTTGATGCGCTCGGTCCACCATCCCAGCCCGAGCCGTGCGTTGTCGAATTTGTCCTTGTCTGGGTGCTGGTTGACCATGCGGCGCATGACCTCGTAGAAGTAGGGGTTGCAGCTGTGAACAACCGCACGCCGCAAGTCGTCTTGGGTGTGGCCCCCGTGACAGCCAATGATGTCGCGGTTGCAGTCGATGTGGGTGCGTGGCGAGATGGACCCCTGCTCCATGGCGATCAGCCCTTGGACCATTTTGAAAATGGAGCCCGGTCGGTAGGTGCCACGGACGGCTCGGTTGTAGAGGGGTTTCCACGGGTGTTTGGCCAAACTGTCGTAGGCCGCACCCCGACTCGTGCCAGTCAACAGATTGCCGTCGTAGGAGGGCGCCGAAACGAAGGCCAGAACCTCCCCGGTCGCGGGCTCGATGGCCACGACGGCTCCCCTTTTGCCCTCCATGAGTTGCTCGGCATAGCGCTGCAGGTCGGCGTCGAGGGTCAAGGTCACATCTGCACCCGTCACCGGCAGCGAGTCCATGTCCGTCAACGTGTTTCGCACGTTGTTTCGAACGTCCACGAGGTGGTGGCGAATGCCTGGGGTGCCGCGCAGGTCGGATTCAAATTGGGCTTCCACCCCGGATTTGCCCTTGTAGTCCCCGAGCCGATAACGGGAATCGCGATTCATGTCTTCGCGGTCGACCTCGCGGTACTCGCCCACGATTTGACTCGCGATGCCGTAGACGTTTTCACGCACGGGCTTGGTGCGGATGGACAGTCCTGGATATCGCCACAATTCTGAGGACAGGGCCGCGTATTCCTCGGCGCTCAACTGGCGCATGAGGGGTGAGGCCTTGTACCGCGAGTAGCGCCTTGCTTTGGCGAGCCGTCGTTCCAGTTCCGCGCGGTCGAGTTGGACCAAGCTTGCCAGGGCGGTCGTGTCGATGCCGGCCATGTGGCGCGGCACCACCATCAAGTCGTAACTGGGCACATTGGTGACCAACAGGTCTCCATGGCGGTCGAGACAAAGTCCGCGTGCAGGTTGCAGCACTTCTTGTTCCTCGGTTAGGCGTTCGGCGCGGTTTTTCCACTCGTCCGTGGTGACCTGCATTTGGAACAACCGAATGACAAACAACAACCCCACGCCGAGCACAATCGCGCCCACAATACGCTGCCGTTTAGCCAAGTCTCGCCCATTCAACTCCATGGGTACGCGCTGACGCCCCGCTGATCGCCACGCGTGGGTCGATTCAGGAGACCTTGAATGAGCATGAAGGCCCCGACATTGAAAAGGGTGGACAAGGCGGTTTGGCCCAGCGTGCGTCCCATCAAAGACCAGCCGTTCTGAAGGGCGAACAGCACGCCCCAGTACACGGCCAGGCCAAGCGCAGCGAAGATGCCATAGCGCACCCACCCGTCTTGGAAGGGATCCAACACGTGACCCTGACGCAGGCCCTCTCGCGATTCCATGGCCGCCGTCAGGGTTGGGTAGGCCATGCCCAGCGTCACCGAGGCTGCGAGGTGCATGCCTCCTGTAAAGCACACCACATCCATGATGCCCCCGGTCGCGGCAGCGAGCAACAAGTATGTCGTCGGAGGCCAACCCACCGGCATTTTCAGCAGGCCGTACAGGTGAATGGCCAGCAACCCGTATCCACCCCAAAAGATGCCGTAACGGAAGAGCAAGACCTGGCAAACCAGCGCCCATCCGAGGGTCCAAAACAAGGGGAAAAATGCACTCATGGCGTGTTGGATGGGGCGGAACTCAGGCTGTCAAGCCTGCCGTTGCGCGGATGTTCAAGCCAAACCACGTGTCGGGCACCGGGATAGTTGGCGCCCAGGGAAACAACCACCGTTTGGAATTCATCGGTTTCGTTGCCCACCACGTCTTCCACCATGCCCACGGGCACGTCTGCGGGAAAGACCCCGTCAAATCCCGTCGTCATTACTGTGTCACCGGGCAAGACCAATTGAGACCAGGGAATGTCCAGCACTGAGGCTCGGCGGACATCCCCCTCTTTGGCGACCAACCTTCCTGCCTGTCCAGCGCGACCCATCCGGACACTCCATTGTGCCACGTCATGCGTCAAGGTGAGCACAAGGCTTTCGTGGGCCGTGGTGTCCACGATTCGTCCGGCGGCAAATCCCTGCGAGAGGATGCCCGCCCCAAGCGTCAGTCCATCTCGGCCACCACGGTTGAGGACCATCCATGGAGAACCGTTCCACCCCGGACTGCGTAGCACCGAAGCATCTCCGGTTTGCCAGGGGGCAGTGCGTCGTTCTTTCAGGCTTTCCAATTCAGCGCGAAGCCTCGCGTTTTCGAGCATTACGAGCCGGTTGGATTCGGCGAGGTGGGTCCACTCCTGCACATTGGCTGCGGCGTTGAGCCACGACCCCGAGGCTCGAAGAGACCACCCTGCAAGGGCAGTGCGGTGGTGGCTGTACGTGGTGTTCATCCAGCCCAACGCCACGCCCCACAATGCGAGGAACAGCAACCACCGGTGGGTGCGTGCGAGGAGGGCAAAGAGGTTTCGCACGGCCCCGCGGTCAGTTTCTCATCAAGAATGGGAAGCGATCGATGTTTTTCAATGCGATCGCAGTGCCTTTGGCCACCGCATGCAACGGATCGTCTGCCACGTGCACGGGCAACTTGGTCTTCTGGGAAATCCGCTTGTCCAACCCGCGTAGCTGGGCGCCACCGCCGGCGAGGAAAATGCCCGTTTTGTAGATGTCTGCCGACAATTCTGGCGGCGTGTGCTCAAGCGCGCTGTGGATACTCTCTTCGATTTTGAGGATGCTCTTGTCCAGGGCACCGGCGATTTCCGAGTAGGTCACGACAATTTCCTTAGGGATGCCCGTCATCAGGTCGCGGCCATGCACGGCATAGTCTTCGGGCGGATTGTCAAGTTCAGGCAGTGCGGCGCCCACGGCAATTTTGATTTGCTCGGCCGTGCGCTCGCCGATCAAGATGTTGTGCTGGCGGCGCATGTACTCTTCGATGTCGTGGGTAAATTCGTCTCCGGCCACGCGGATGTTGGTGTCGGTCACGATACCACCCAAGGCGATCACGGCGATTTCCGACGTTCCACCTCCGATGTCGACGATCATGTTGCCCATGGGCTCTTCCACGTCAATGCCGATGCCGATGGCGGCGGCCATGGGTTCGTGGATGAGGTAAACTTCCTTGCCTCCCGCGTGCTCTGCGCTGTCTTTGACGGCGCGCTTTTCCACATCCGTGATGCCGGACGGGATGCAAATGACCATGCGAAGGGAGGGATTGAACCAGGATTTGCGACCCGAGATGAGTTTGATCATCCCCTTGATCATCTGTTCCGCCGACTCAAAATCGGCAATCACACCGTCTTTGAGGGGGCGGATCGTTTCGATGTTTTTGTGGGTTTTCCCGTGCATTTGCTGCGCGAGACGGCCAATGGCCACCACGTTGCCCGTCATGCGGTCTTTGGCCACGATGGACGGCTCATCCACCACCACCTTGTCTTGGTAGTAGATGATGGTATTTGCCGTGCCCAAATCCATGGCAATCTCCTGAGTGAAGAAGTCGAACAATCCCATACCCTAAAGGTAGACGGGCACTTGCCTTGGACCACAGCAATTCAGGGCATTCTGTGCCCATGGTTGATAAGTTTCACTTTCTCGTGAGTCCGAGGGTGGAGAGGCCGTGAAGTTGTGAAAAAAGGCCAACGCGGGAGCGTGATGCTTTTGTCCCAGAAATCAGTGGCGGAAGTGACGGACGCCGGTGGTGTACATCGCCAAACCGAGGGCGTTGCACGCGTCGATACTTTTCTGGTCGTTGATGGACCCGCCGGGCTGAATCACTGCGGTGACTCCTGCCTCGGCCGCGAGCTCCACGCAGTCGGGGAAGGGGAAGAAGGCGTCCGATGCCATGCTTGATCCTTTGAGGTCAAACCCAAAGCCCTGTGCCTTTTCCACGGCCTGCTTCAAGGCGTCCACGCGGCTCGTTTGTCCTGTGCCGCTCGCGAGCAACTGCCCGTTTTTGGCAAACACCACGGTGTTCGACTTGGTGTGCTTGACGAGCTTCAAGGCGAACAGCAAGTCCTCCGCACTTTCGGGGCGGATGGCCTCGGTCGTGCAGGTCCAGTTGTTGGGTGCTTCCATGCCATTGTCGCGCTCTTGAACGAGGTAGCCGTTCAGGGCAGAACGGACCGTGGCGCCGGGCAACGTGCCGGGCTGACGCTCCAACAAGATGCGGTTCTTTTTCTGAGACAACACGGCAAAGGCATCTTCTTCGAATCCAGGCGCAATGACCACTTCACAGAAGAGCGTGTGGATGAGTTTGGCGGTCTCCAGGTCGATGGGGCGGTTGGCAATCAGGACGCCACCGAAGGCGCTTGTGGGGTCGCCTGCCAAAGCGTCGGCGTAGGCTTCCGCCAACGAGGGACGTGTGGCACATCCACAAGCGTTGTTGTGCTTGAGAATCGCGAAAGTGGGGGCGTCGTCTTGGAACTCCTCCATGAGCTGCACCGCGGCGTCCACATCGAGCAGGTTGTTGTACGACAAGGCCTTGCCGTGCAAGGGTTTCAACAGATTGTCCAAGTCGCCGAAGTACTGGCCCGCTTGGTGGGGGTTCTCGCCGTACCGCAGTGCGCGGGACTGGGACACACTGACGTTCAAGATGTCCACGCTGCCACCTTCGAGGTTCGTGCCGCTGAGGTGCGCGTGAATCATGGTGTCATAATGCGAGCTCACGCGGAAGCCGCGCGCGGCGAAGGCCTTGCGCTCTTCGAGGGTGGTGGCCCCATCGCGCTTCAAGACGTCCACAAGGGCGCCGTAGTCGTCCATCGAGGGCACGATGACCACGTCGTTGAAGTTCTTGGCCGCGCCGCGAATGAGGGCGATGCCTCCGATGTCGATTTTCTCCACGATGTCCGCTTCCGAGGCGCCGCTGGCCACGGTGGCTTCGAAGGGGTACAAATCCACCACGACCAAGTCGATGTTGGGGAGGTTGTACTCCGCCATTTGGGCTTGGTCACCCTCGTGGTTCCGACGGTTGAGAATGCCGCCAAACACCTTGGGATGAAGCGTCTTCACACGGCCTCCCAAAATGGAGGGGTAGTCCGTCACCGATTCCACGGGAACCACCTCTGCCCCCATCGCTTCAATTGCAGCTTGGGTGCCACCGGTTGAGTAAATCGTCACGCCAAGGCGCTTGAGCTCATCCACGATGGGCTCGAGGCCATCTTTGTGGAACACGGAAATGAGGGCGGATTTGATGTGGCGGAGGTCGGACATGGGGAGAAGAGGGGTGGGTTAGAAAGCCGCAAATCTACGACGGTCCATGCGGATTCCCCGCCCTGCGCAGTAGCTTCGTTCCATGCTTTGGTTCAGGCTGTTTCGAGAGAGTTTGTCGTTTGCGTGGCAGGCCATTTTGGTCAACCGTTTGCGCACCCTTTTGAGCCTCCTTGGGGTGATGGTCGGCATCTTCGTGATCAGCGCCGTGTTCACGGTGGTCGACAGCTTGGAATCGGAGTTGCGCGACACCTTCAACATGCTGGACGACGACGTCTTGTTCGTCACCAAGTGGCCTTGGTCTTCCGGTGGAGATTACCCTTGGTGGAAGTACGTTCAGCGCCGCCCACCGACCGAACGAGATCTTGAATTGTTGATGCCGCGCATGACGTTGGCTTCGGCGGGCATGTTCCAAACCAAAACCTTCATGGATGCCGAGGCGGGCAACAACCGCATGCCTCGTGTGGTGGTGGGGTCGGGCTCGCACGATTACGACAAGGTCATCAGCCTCAACATCGAACACGGGCGCTACTTCACACCCTCTGAAAGCGCTGCGGGCCGCCCGGTGGCGGTCGTCGGATACCAGGTGGCGATGCAGTTGTTTGGGCGTCACACCTGTGTGGGCCAAACCCTGAAAGTCCGTGGCATGCGCATCGAGGTCATCGGGGTGCTGGCGGAGGAGGGGGAAAGTGTCGTGTCCATGGGGCTTGACGAATTCATGCTTGTTCCCTCAGCGTTCGCGCCACGGCTCTACGACCCCAGTTCCGACGACGGTTCCCAAATCGCGATCAAGGCCAAGCCCGGGGTTGAGTTGGCTGTTTTGGAAGACGAACTCGTCCAACAATTGAGGGCCGTCCGGCGCGTTCGTCCAGGACGGGAGGAGGACTTTTCCGTCAACCGCATGGACATGCTCACCGGCATTTTGGACTCCATTTTCACCAACCTTGCGATGGGCGGGTGGTTCATCGCCATGTTCGCCGTCCTTGTGGGCTGCTTCAGCATCGCCAACATCATGTTTGTTTCTGTACGAGAGCGAACGAAGATCATCGGCGTCCAAAAGGCCATCGGCGCCAAAAACTCCTTCATCCTCATTCAATTTTTGTTCGAGGCGGTGACCCTGTGTGTGTTCGGTGCGTTGCTCGCGCTGTTCGCCATCCAAGTCCTGGTGTTGGTGGTCAATGCCATGGACGTGGGCATGACCCTTCACATCGCCCCCAAACGGGTGTTGCTCGCACTTGGTGTGGCAGTCACCTCAGGATTGGTCGCGGGCGTCGCTCCCGCCAGACAAGCAGCAAACCTGCCCCCTGTGGAAGCGATGCGTGCCCACTGAGGGGCGCGCATCAAAGAACTTGAACGTTGCCGCGTTGGGCAGCCCGGTGTCAAAGATTGATGGCCAACCCCACACGCACAGAGTACGGGGGCAAGGTCACGTTTGTGGTGGTTGAGCTTGACACCGACCCATCTTCGCCTATGACGATGGCATTGGGGTCTGCAACCTGAATCACATTGCCGTCTTCGAGGTGGAACATTTGGGCATAGCGTGCGGTGATGAAGGTGCGCTTGCCGAACCGGAGGCGCAATCCCGCGGCATACCCGTAGTTGAAGTTCGCTGAGAAGAATGGCACGTCGTTGACGGGCTGGCGGTCGTCTTCCCCATCCAGCACCAAGCGCGCGCCCAAGAAAGATCCCCGAACCCCGCCGTAGCCTTCCACAAACGGCTGGAAGCCGGAGTTTTGGAACAGCGTCATGCGCAGGAGGTAGTGGGCGTGGGCAAGTTGATTGCGGACGTAGAGCGTTCCGTTGCGGTCGACGCCGTTGTCGGTCACCATGATGGTGGTGTCAAACCCGCCAATGGGCTGGAAACCGAGGTCAAATCCCCCGTCGAAAATGCCCTTGCGGTCGTGCTTCATGTACGTCAAGGCGAAGCCGTATGACGGCTCGTCAAGCACAGATTCGAGGTTGTCACCGGGGACATCTGAGATGAGGTGAAAACCGACGTGACGCCATTTTTCCTTGAGAAGAAGGTCCACTTCGGGCTTCTCCTCTGAGGTGGCAGGGGTGGTCTGTCCCCAAGTGGCCGAAGCGCAACAGACCAAGAAAAGGCTGGCTGCAAGCATGCGCAGGCGGTTGGTGTGTGCGTGTGTCATGTCGTTCACTTTGTGATTCATCGGTGAGGCATTCAAGCATCGTGCCAAACATCTTGTTCACAACGCATGGGGCGCAAAGATAGTTCGGGGCCCAAAGGCGTTGGAAGTTTTGGGCCAAGTTTGCAAGGAACATGTCAGACGGCACCACATCCATTCTCGTGACGGGCGCGGGCGGACAGCTCGGAAGCCGACTTCGAGCATGCGCTGAAAGCAGGCCCAACGTGACGTTCATTGGCTTGGGCCTAGAGGCGTTGGACGTGTGCGATCGCGCCGCCGTCTTCGAGGCTGTGGCGACACATCGGCCTGACGTGGTCATCCATGCCGCGGCGTACACGGCGGTGGACCGCGCCGAATCCGAGGAGCCCCTGGCCCATGAAGTCAACGCCACTGCAGTCCGCCATGTGGCGGATGCCTGCAACGACGCAGGGATTCCCATGGTTCACATCAGCACGGATTACGTCTTCGGCGACGTGCCACGTCGGCCTCTTCAGCCCACCGATCCTACGGGTCCGGTGGGTGCGTATGGCCGAACCAAGCTCGCCGGCGAAGAGGCTTTCATGGCGTCAGGCGTGAACGGCGCGCTTGTGCGCGCGGCGTGGCTGTACGATGCGGAAGGGCACAACTTCATGAACACCATGCTTCGTCTCGCCCAAACCCATGGGGCACTGAGGGTGGTGGACGACCAACACGGCTGCCCCACGGCCGTTCCGGTGCTGGCAGACGCCCTGCTGGACATGGCGCTGAGGGGTGCGGACATGCCCCAAGGGGTGTGGCACTTTGCACACGAAGGGCACACCACGTGGCATGGGTTTGCGAAGGAAATCATGCGCGTGGCAGGATGGGATGTGCCTGTGGAGCCCGTGGGAACGGCTGCGTTTCCCTCCCCGGCGCAACGCCCTGCTTGGAGCGTGCTGGATGGCGGGCCTTTGTGCGAACAGATGGGGTGGCAGAGATGCACTTGGGAGGACGCCCTGGCGCAAGTTTGGGCCTTGAAAGAGGCCGGTGGTTGAAATGGATGTGTGAACTTTGGCATCCCTATGGAAGATCACAGTCTCTTGAACGACGTGCGTGCCAAGGCCGAAGCGTGGACGCAAGCCCCTCATGACGATGAAACGCGCACCACGGTGCGTTGCTGGTTGGACACCTGCGAACAAGACGAAGAGGCGCGTGAGGCTTTGATTGACGCGTTTTATACCGATTTGTCGTTTGGAACAGGTGGACTGCGCGGAAAGATGGGGCCCGGCACGAACCGGATCAACGCCACCACCATCGCCAACGCGACGCAAGGCCTTGCCAATCACTTGAAGAAGGTTCATGGCGAAGCGCCCGCGGACACCCCATGGCGCGTGGCTGTGGCGTGCGACAGCCGACACAGAAGCCAAGAGTTTGCCCAAATCACGGCGGAAGTCCTCTCCGCCAATGGATTTGAAGCTTGGATCTATCCCGAACTGCGTCCAACCCCGCAGCTGTCCTGGACGGTGCGCGAACTGGGCGCCGTAGGCGGGGTGGTCGTGACCGCGAGTCACAACCCCTCCATTTACAACGGGTACAAGGTGTATGCTTCGGATGGCGGTCAGGTCGTGGCGCCGGAAGACGCCCAATTGGTCGCTGAAGTACGCGCCTTGGACGCCACCACGGTGGTTCCTCGGAGTCAAGACCGCATTCGTGTCTTGGACGCCTCTTGGGACGAGCGATTCCGGAGCATGCTTGCAGGCTTCCGATTGTCTCCACACTTGGTGGCCCATGGTTCGGATCTGCCCGTGGTGTACACAGGGTTGCATGGAACCGGTGCCATCGCGGTGCCGCCGGCCTTGAAGGAGTTTGGATTTCGCAACGTGCACGAGGTGGCGTCACAGGCCATCCCCGACGGCGACTTCCCCACCGTGGCGAGCCCCAACCCTGAGGAGGGTCCTGCTTTGGCGGAGGCTGTGGCATTGGCCAAAGAGGTGGGGGCTTCCTTGGTCATGGGGACCGACCCGGATTCGGACCGTGTGGGGTTGGCCGTACCTGACGGAAAAGGAGATTTTGTGCTTCTCAACGGAAACGAAACCGCGGCCTTGTTGACCGATCACGTCTTGTCCAAGTGGCAGGAATCCGGCAAACTCGACCGCCCTTCGTTTGTGGCCAAGACAGTCGTCACCACCAACCTCCTTGTCGATCTCGCTGAACATTATGGGGTCGAAGTCAAGGAAACCCTGACGGGATTCAAATTCATTGCCGAGGCCATCCGAAAGGCAGAGGGTACGCTGCAATACGTCGTGGGAGGAGAAGAGAGTTATGGCTACCTCGTGGGCGATCAAGTGCGCGACAAGGACGCCGTTCAGAGTTGCTGCTTGCTCGCCGAGCTGGCCCATGAATTGGCCCAAAAAGGAGAGCGCATGCTCGATCGATTGGCCGCACTTCACCGTCGTCACGGTGCCTACAAAGAAGGTCTTGTCTCTTTGGTGAAAGAGGGGCGCGAGGGCAAGGCCCAAATCGATGCCATGATGGTCAGCTTCCGGACGTCACCGCCGGCAGAGCTCGCGGGGGAACGGGTCGTCGAAATTTTGGACTTCCAATCTCGTGAGGCGCGATCCCCAGAAGGGGATGTGCTGCGATTCTTGTCCCAGGCTTCTTCCAATGTGATGCAGTTTGTGACGGAAGCCGGTTCGCGGATCACCGTGCGTCCGAGTGGCACGGAGCCCAAAATCAAGTGCTACGCCAGTGTGCGTGAAGACTGGGATGGCGAGGGTCCGCACGACGCGGTCATTGCGCGTCTTCAGACGCGGGTGGAAGCCCACTTTCGCGCGCTCGGCGTTCAAGGTCACTGAAAGCGGGCATCAACGCAGGAGCCAAGGCTTCCACAGGGCCGAGCATCACAGAAGGCTGCGCGCTGTCGGGAACCCATGCACGCGGGCCCATCCATTGGTTGAGAAGCATCACCCCAAATGACAAGACGAGTGCGAATTTCAGCAAGCCGAACAGCGCGCCGGCGAGCTTGTTGACCAAGCCAAGGGCCACCAGATCGAGCATCTTTTCCAACAGTTTGGCCAGCAAGTGGACCGTCACCACCACCAACAAAAACGTCAGCGCGAGGGAAGCCATGTGAAGGGAATTGACGGACCACGTGACGTGCGGGGCAAGTTGCTCCGCCACCATGTGCGAGAAGTGTGACGCGGCCCAAATGCCACCCACAAGCCCCACCATGGATGCCACAGAGAGGATCAAACCTTTCGTGAATCCGCGCCATGCACCAACCAGCAGCACAAGCAGAAGAACCACATCGAGGGTGGCAAGGGGCAGGTTTTCCATGGGTGTTGATTCCGTGTGTAAAGTAATGGCGAATCGGGTTCGGGGTGGGGTAACTTCGCCACGTGTTGTCATCATCGACATCTCCTGTGTATGTTCGGCCTGCGCTGGCGGCTGATTTGGCCCATGTCCACCGTCTCATTGTGGAATTGGCAGCCTATGAGCGTGCGGAGAACGAGGTGACCCTCTCCCTCGACACCTTCACCCAAGACTTCATGGCTGCTCGCTTCGAGGTGACTGTGGCGGTGGATCACGACGAGGTCATCGGCATGGCCCTGCATCACCCGAGGTACAGCACGTGGAAAGGGGTGACGTGGTATTTGGAGGACCTCGTCGTGACCGAATCGTGGCGGGGGAAAGGGGTGGGAAAAGCCCTTTTCGATGAGGTGGTGGCGGTGGCCCAGCGTCGCAACGCCCACCGTTTGGAATGGCAAGTGTTGGACTGGAATGCGCCCGCCATTGGTTTTTACGAAAGGCTTGGGGCCTCCGTGAGTTCGGATTGGTTGAACGGCCGTTTGACGCGGACTCAACTGGACAGCTGGACCGCGACCTCGAAAACCTTGGATGACACATGAGGTTTTCTGCCCACAAATTTGGCGGCGCCTCCGTGTCCGATGCCCAAGCGATTCAGCGCGTGGGCCAACTGCTCTCGGACCAAATTGAAACCGGGGAACGTGCCATGGTGGTGGTCTCGGCCATGGGCAAAACCACCAACGCCCTGGAAGCAGTGTGGTCGGCCCCTGCCGAAGGCGAGCGTCGGGAATTGTGGATGGCCTGCGTGGCGCAGCACATGGCGGTCGCCAAAGCCTTGGGCCTGTCGTCCTCGCTCATGGAAACAATGCGCGGTCGCATGGAAAGCTGCTGGCAAGCCTCGGAACAGGTGCGCCCCAAATCCATGGATGCGGCGTATGACGCCATGGTGGCGGCAGGGGAACTCGCAAGCACCACGTTGGTGGCGGCCTGGCTTTCAAAGGTTGGCATGTCGGCGGCATGGTGGGATGTGCGCGACACGCTGCACACCTCGGGTCCGCACCGCTTTGCGCGCGTGGATGAGTCCACCATGGACGAAGCGGGAACAGCGCTCCGCGCCCGCATGCACGAGGCACGCGTTGTGGTCACGCAAGGATTCATCGGGCGACACGCCGACGGCAGCACGAGCACGTTGGGCAGGGAAGGCTCCGATTACAGCGCGGCGTTGCTCGCTGTCGCGGTGGGTGCCGAGGGCGTGACCATTTGGAAAGACGTTCCAGGCATGATGAACGCCGACCCCAAACGCCATCCCGAGGCGGTCACTGTCCCCCAAGTTGACCACGAAGAAGCGCTCGAATTGAGTTACTACGGCGCAAGCGTCATTCACCCCAGGACCGTCAAACCGCTGCAACTCGCGGGTTTGCCCTTGTGGGTCAAGTCGTTTGTGGCCCCAGAAGGTCCTGCCACCCGCATCGATGCCTTCCCCGGCCTCATCCCCGAGGTGCCGATGTTCATTTGGAGAGACCATCAGACGTGGATGGAGATCTACACAGCCGACGGGAGTTTCTTGGTGGAGGACCACCTGACCGAAGTGTTCGGGGCGTTGGGCGAGTCGGGCATTCACGTTCGCCTCATGCAGCAGAGCGCCACCCACTTTGGGGTGTTGGCCGACCGAAACGACGCCCAAATGGCCCGTCTCCAAGAGGCTTTGGGAAGCGGATTTCGCTTGGAATGGACCCACGACTTGACGCTCTTGACGGTCCGTCATGGAGATGGAAATGTGCTCGACGATTTGACGAAGGGGCGCGATGTGCTCGTTGAACAGCGTGCTGGCGCCACATGGCGTCGTGTGCTGCAATCACAAACGTAAAGGCATGAATCACAGAATCTGACCCATGAAAAGGCATTTATGTGTCATGAACGGGGCGTGATTCAAGAAAAAAGCATGCGTTCGTTTGTTTTTCCCAAACAATTGAATCACATTGCCCCAACCAAAGGATTGGTCTCCTTTGGTGTGGTACAAACGGATTTTCGAATCCGTTTGAGTTCAATGTCAAGTGGGGCGGGACGAAAGTCCCGCCTTTTCTTTGGCCAAAAGGAGATGAAACCTCCGGTCTCAGCGCCTTTGGAGGA
>MDSZ01125639.1_pt1 | contig 15550 bp, 16 predicted proteins | sample 811201 | NCBI WGS metagenome assembly MDSZ01 (sample SAMN05326647, study PRJNA326480) | marine metagenome | isolation source: seawater | place: Indian Ocean: North | collected 2010
AGTACGGTCACCTGTTTCCATGTCTTCCATTATTATTGGAACTTCCGGTAAGTTATTTAAACTAAATTCTAAAGTGACCTCTCCGTCCTGGGTACTAACCACGACAAAGTCCCAAACCTGCATGTGATCAGCAAGGTCATCTTCAGACCGAATGTCACTGGAAAAATTATCGCCTAAAATATTTTCCCATTCTGGATGTGGAAAATATACCTGAATACTATTGCCTGGCCCAGGTGGAGGCTCAAGCACATCAATTTCATTATCAAATCCATCTGTTGCGCCATCCGCAATGCCAAGATAATTATCCATGTCATTCATCTCATCCTGGTGGGCACTTATCTGAACATACCAAATCAATTCCTCAGTCGTATTGGTGCGGGAACTTTGCATACTGTCTTTATCCATAAGAAAAAGTGATGAAAGCGAGGCTCTTTCAACATCCTCTCGTGATAAAATAAAGGTCGCCATAAAAATAATGGCAATAAATCTAAGGCGAAATATTTTCATGAAATCTTAGAGAACATAATAAGCAATTTATGAAAAATATCAAACCTGGTCAATGAGCCAAGACACATTAATCAATTATAGGATATTCAAACGTAAGTGGTGAATTCAGCTGATAATAATTAGGATCGTCCATCAAACTTTTCATCTCATCCCCAAGAAGTTCATCTAGCTCAGCTGCAGTAGTTGGAAAGCCTATTCCATACCATCCCGGTTCCATCCCAGATCTTAGGATCAATACCTGGTGATAGAACTCCACAACATCACAGTTTGAATCTGAACAATCTCCTTGTACAGTGGGAGGACTTTCTGGACAGGAGTTTTCAGGATGTTGCCACCACACACACTGTGCTTGAGCAGTTTCTTGTGCGATCGTGGAGCTCCAATCCTCAACCCCAAACTTCTCGGGGTATCTTGGTCCATAACCAAATTGTGTTAAGAAATGAGTGATTTCCTCTACCATTACTGCTTTTGCATGTTCATCAGGCTCCGCGTTCGATGTTCCCATCCACCAACTTGGTATGATTATGTCATAACCCAATTGGCTGTATAATACGGGCCATTGTGCATTCTCCCATTGCTCCTTGTCTGTCGGCATTGCCAGCCAACCTGTTTTCCAGTCCGATACATACTGAGATAGTGATAGATCATCCATTTTCCCATCAAGATCTTGGTCTAGCATTTCCGCTAGAATCCTTCCTGACATTTCCAAATAAGCTATCGGCATGTCCTGATCAGCACTAATTAATACACCAAAAGGCATCATGCATCTGGTCATACCTGCAGACATCAATGCATTTTTTGCACTGTTAGATATTGAAAGACTATCACTATCGCAAGGATACACCTTGAGTGGGATGTCGAAAACTTTTTCGCTTTTTGTTTTATCAGCACTGTCAACACTGCAACTGATGTTAAAAGTGATCAGTGCAAATAATAAAATCTTGAATGGTCTTGTTAAACTTAATAATCCATTATTAAGTAGAATATGCCTATTTATAATTGAGAGGAAGTTGTTTCTTATTATCTTTTTGATAAGGGTTTAATTATTTTGGAAGAACATACACGCCCCACTTCTCACCGTTGGAGAAGGTCATGATTCCTTTGTTTGTGTAGTGATCATTTATCCAAGCGCCTCTGTAACTATTACCCGACTTCCACTCATAGGTTCCTTGTCCATATTTTAGACCATTCCGCCATTCACCATTATATACATCTCCATTTGCATAGTAGTAGGTACCGTCTCCGTGAAAATCTCCATCTTTCCACTCTCCTTCATACCTGCTTCCTGAATTGTAAACCATGGTACCGTATCCATTCCGCTTACCATTCATCCATCTTCCTTTATAGTTTCCTACATTTTTCCATGAAAATGTGCCATACCCATCAATGATACCCTCTTTCCAGTTTCCTGAGAACATGTCACCGTTTTGATATACAATCGTGGTGTCTCCGGTAAAACCCGTTACTTGCGTGATAGTTTCTTTCTTCTCTGGGTTTCCATTGACATCAACTATTGGCTGATAGTTAAATCTAACATAGCCCTCCGAATCTTCTTGCTTTATGACATATTCTACCATCCAGTTAAAATGTTCTGTATTGACCGCATCTATCTCATTTCCATATATGGTGAACTTTGGAGGTTCTATTGGCTCATCTGCAATGAATTTTATCTTAACCGTATCACCAACCTTCGCAACCGATGGAAACAGGTTCGTTGACTCAACGTCTATTCTTGATAACGTTGGCAGTGTCTGATCAATTATGATCTTACTTTCGCTCATCTCGCCAATTGTCTCGTTACCAACCTTATCAACAAGTGACGACCTAAATTCAATGGTTAGTCCATTATCAAAACCAGATACGGCCTCTACCATATCCTCCGTTAAGACCACTTTCTTTAATGAATCCAGATCATTAGCATCAAGAGGATGAGAAGTTCCTAACATCTCCCACTCACCAGAACCGATTTTGGCAAAAAAGGTAGCAACCCCACCAATAAGTGTTGTATCATTTGGAACCGGTATGACTGCCTCCATGCTGTTATTAGTAGAATTCCAAACATTTGGAAGGGCATTTCCTCCAACCGGCGTCATGATTCCTGTGGTGTATGCATCGGGCTTTGTCCTGTCCACTGTCACAGAGCTCCCATCAGTAGTGATCTCATAGTTCTCTAGCGCATTTCCTGCTGAATCCTTAAAGCTGACATTAAACGGAAGCAGACCATCAGGGTCATCATCAACAATTAGATAATTAGCTATGAACTCTCTGGCATTCATTCTCTTGATCTCGATCTCTTTCTCGAGAACGACCATCCTTATGTCGTGCACCGTTTCAGATGCTTCACAGAATATCGTAACCAAGTCACCTGTAGTGGCCCATTGGTGCTCGATGTTATCAGTCTTCACTTTCATTGATAAAATCGTTGGAGCTGTCTTGTCGAAAAGGACTGATAAACTATTCTGCTTTATGGGTTTTACTTTTTCCTTGGCAAGGTCGTAATCATCATAGTTATCAGGTACCTGCGCATGAAGAAATGCATTAATCATGATAGTAATCAGAATTTGTCGCATACCGGTAAATTAGCAAGGATATTTGTTTTTTGAAATACCATCACGTTAAATCACCACATACTCCAAAAGAGTCGTGAATTTGTCTTCACCTACCATTTTTGCTGCTAGGCTGACTTTTCCCTTTTTGGTAAATGATCTATTTAATTCAAAAGTACCTTTACTGGTCTTTTCAAGTTTCGTCCATTTTCCATCGTGGATGACATTCATCTCTAACACATTGTCTAAATAAACGGAGAAATTATAGTCCTCACCTAAGTTTAGATCACCAATCATTGGTGAGTTTAATTTTCCCCCATGGCTACTGAAAGACCCATACTGTTTAGGGTAGATCTTTTTATTAACGCCCTCTACCAATCCATTTATCACATACTGGGCAATACCACTGTAACTTCCTTCGTCTTTCTTATTTTTTGCAAACACGGTAAGTGTATATGCATCATTCCCCGGTGGCATTATCAATATTCCACAACCACCATCTATTTTCTGTACCATTGCGTATTGTTCTAGCTCTCTTCCTTGATCATCCTCTAATTTTGTAGAAAAGACTATATCATCAGAACAAAGATAGCTAAGCATTACTTCATCATTCAGATCATAATTGTAAGAATGAATTTCTCTGAAAGTAATACCATGCTCACTAATCTTATCATACCATAGTTTAACATACCCATTATTTTTTACATGATTATCGGGAACCCTGATCATGTAATCCATACAACCCTCATATTTTCCATCGTCATTATATTTTTTTGCAAAGACACTAAGAGTATAGTCTCCAGATCCTGGTGGCCTAAGAAAAATCTTTGTCTTGACGCTTTCTCTATTATAGTAAGTAGCTCCCTCATATTGCTTATCATTTTCATCTTTGAGTGCGCATAATATTTTAATTTCCTCTGGAATATTGAAATTAAGTTCAAGCTGATAGTCTACCATGTATTGGTTATGATGGTCACCTACTAGCTCAATTTGATAATTAAAGAAATTACTACGAACGTATGGGAGACGGTAAAATTCGTCCATGGTAAGCCCATCTTTCAACAATTGAAGTTCAGAATCTTCTGGAAAATGTGTGAAAATCAAATGTTCAGGCTTTGTCAAAAAGAAAAAATCATTGTAATCGAATTGGAATTTTCTATCCTCACCAACATTTCCAGCACCCCAGGTACAATCGATCAAGTATTTCTTGGAATCAAGATTAATTACATTCCAGGCATGATTGCTCTCACTAAATTTATCCCCTGGTTTAAAACTATAACCTTTAGCATAGCCGGTAACAACCTGTGAACTTATGCCTGCTGAAGCTGCTAATTGATCAAATATATTTGCGTAGCCCGAGCACACAGATTTTTTTGACCTTAGAACATTAGATGGTTCAACCTTCTCATACGTAATGTCATCTGAAAAATAAGATTCAACATCATACGCTATGTTGCTTGTAATCCATACATAGATTGCCCTTAATTTTTCATAATCATTAGCACAGTTTTTTATCAAACGTTCTGCTAAAGCTTCAATCCTTTCATTTGGCTCATTTTTTATTTTCCTTGCACCATCATCTATTAGGTCATATCTAATTGGGATATCAACTTCATCATATTCAATATTCATTAGGCCCGTCATCTTTTCTTTTCTCAAGGGTGTACTACTAATGCTATCTTTTGAATCTCTAGGATCTGGGCTGCTTGTTTTTTTATTGCTCAATTCTCTTGAAACATTTGGAACCAATGCCAAGACGGCCGCGCCATCTTTTTCCGAATGTGTGTCTTTTGATGCAACAATGGAATCTTCAATATGGCTAGAAGAGACTTCTCTAATGAATCCAGAATCAAATAGTTCAACATTGATCTTTTTTCTTACTTTTTCCATGAGCTTCATCATTCCATTATTAGATCTGCATGTAATTGTTTTTTGAATGGATGCCTTAGAAACATTGAATATTTCAAGTGTCAATAGATATACATTTCCTGCTTTCTTTAGCTCACCAGTAATGAATAGATCGATTCCCATTAGTGCTCCGATCCTGGCCAAGCAATCGTGTTCGCAATCTTTTACATCAATGCCTTCTTTGGCTATCTCTGGTAATAACTTGTGCCTCCTCCTAAGCTCATAGCCATCATTGTTTTTCAGCTCATTTTCAATGGCACCCATTAGCGCATTGACAGGCTTCATGCTTTTAACATTAAATCTTTTCATATCCAGAAGTGCGATGGTATTCGCCCAACAACATCCGAGACCTAAAAAAAGAATTAATGTAATTTTTTTTAGCATTTTGACCATTTAATGCAGATTGCATTCAGTATTGCATTTCTATTGAATCTTGAAGCTTCATTTTTCGATTGAGTTAATCCCATTTCTTAATTTGTAATTATAAAGGGATATCCAGTCCCATTAAGATCATCATATAAATCATGCACTGAACTAAGCCAAAAAGGAAGGATAAGACCAACCAAATTAATTTATTTTGGTTCCGCTTCTCACTTTTAACTATGAATGGTATATATCCAAATGGGGAAAAGAGTAATAAAAAAAGTATGATGATGTTTATGGATTGCATTAGGATCCAGGCTCAAAAATAGTATACATTTTCATGGAAATTTAAGACCATATCTCGAAATTTCACTATTCCATTATCTTCCAATCTGCATCCCCTATCTTAATTGAGATGGAATCTTTTACTTTTTTTCTTTTTAGTAAACCAAGCAAACCACCAACAGATCCACATACAAAAGGAGTCGTTATGATTGAATAGACAAAAAGTGACTCGCCATCAGATATTTCCCATTCAGAATCAGTTCCTGCATCATTGTCTTTCATGAAAAATGTTCCAGCGATGAAAGATGAGACAGCACCTATCTGCAGACCTAATTTAAAACCTCTAGATACATACTCACTAAAGTACGTGTCAGAGATATTAGCAGATCTTTCTATTCTAGGGATAACTATCTTTTTTAATTCACTATAGTGTAACAATACTGAATCTGGAACATTGTCCAATGTAAATCTGAATATCATTGTATTTTTGTCTAAAGCATCGAAATAACCGTCTTTACCATTAACATTCAATCTTGTACCAGGTTCTATCTTGATATTTCCTTTTTCTGAATATAAAAGAATTGGCTCTTTCTTAAAGCTCTGTGCATCGATAACAGAAACCATCATCCAAATATAAATTGGTATTTTAATACCCTTTACCTTCCGTTAATTAAAATTTAACTGCGGTTCCATTGACACTTACCATTAACATGGAACCTGTGTCACCCAGGGTACCATAATCAATGTCGATACCGACCACGGCATTTGCGCCCATTTCTTTTGCTTTTTGATTCATTTCTTCAAACGCAATCTTACGAGCCTTACTAAGTTCGGCTTCATATGCTTCAGATCTTCCTCCTGTGAAGTCTCGTAAAGATGCCATTAGATCCTTTAGGAAATTTGCACCAGAAATAGCTTCACCTGCTACAACCCCAAGATATTCTTTGATCTCCTCGCCATCAATATTATGAGTTGTTGTATTCAACATGTTACCATCCTTTTCTTTTTTAAGGTTTTAATCTTTTTTCAATTTCTTTCATTTTTTCAACGATTAATCTGATCTGTTTCTTGTATTTTACAAGATCCTCTTTTGTTCCTGTTCTTTTAATTTTCTCCATTGCATCTGGAACACTCTTGGTCCATTCTACTAAGGTATGATAGGCCTCATTCATCTCATCATTTGAAGGATTGTTTTCTTTTATTTTATTTTTCATTTTCCTTTTTTAATCGTTTTTATTTTTAGAAAGATAATCGAAAATTTTCTGAGTATATCCAACGTGATAAATGTTAAAACATCATCATTTAGACTATTGGAATATATTAATACTTCTCTTCATATTTGAGTATGATGGCCCTTGAAATATTTTCACCCCATTGCTGTGATACTGCCAAGGACTCTTTCATGATGCTAGGTTGATGCTCTAACAGTACTTTTCCTGCAGGTGTAAGATAGAATTTGATTATGTCATTAACATCTTTCTCTGATAGATATTTTTGGTAGATTGGTATGAGCTGGTTTAATAATTGATCCGTGTCAATACCATCTTGAAATTCTTTCCAAAATCTTTCGGTAGCTTCGGGGAGCATCGCCTTTAGACTTGGAAGAATCTGCTCTAACATTTGCTGACCCACATCATTTGCATTGATCATGTGCAACAAATTTCGAACACTTTCGGAAGACGCATTTTGACCACGGGCATTTCCGAACAGCATGATAGTGACAAAAGCAATGATAAGAATGGTTCTCATTTCCCCTCCCATGAATCAGAATTTAAGTTGCTATTAGAAATAGTTTTTTTTTTGAATAAATCTCAATTGAGTTTAATTATTTTTTTGAAGGCCTCTTCATACCCCTTGAAGTTCGATTAATGGAAAGGATAATACTGCCATACCATTGAATAATATCGATATTGGACTATAGGTCAAATGTAATGCCCTTTTTTTCATCTCTATTAAAGTATTTTAACTCCTTACCCGTTATGTTCTGTGTGAGAGATGCCAGATAATCTCCAGAATCAAGTATTGCACGAATTACACCATTCCGATCAGCCTTGAATTGCATTCCAGAGTAGTTTCCATTTTCATGTTTAAAGACAAAAACATTTTTCCCAGGACCTGTCCTAATATAGATGCAGTTTCCTTGAGAAAAATCTAGATCTAGATTCATTTTCTTATTCACTGCATACCCTCCGTAGTGATAGTAACCACTCTGATTGATCATTAGATATATTTTTTCTTTCTGTGTAGAATATTTAATGGAACCATCCTTCTTTGGTTTACTCGTGATCTCGTAATAATTCTGATTTTGACCAACATGATTATAAAATATCTTTAGTTTGTCTGCTATTGATCTTTTGCCCTCTAACAACTTGAAGATGATGGTACTTCCTACGGATATTTCTTCCGATAATGTCTCATAGTTTGGTTTTACATAACTCTGGTCAAGTTCTATTGGATGGACACCATTTATCTGCACATATGGTGATATGGCACCGCCCATTGGTTTTTTTCCCGGTCCTACTGGTTCCGCAAAAATATATTTTTTACCTTGAAATGAAATTGCTTGATCATAGGGACCTGGACTACCCTCTATTCCAACAGATATGTGTCCCGGTGATTCCAGGAGCACCATGGATCTTCCCGGGAGTGATAGATAAATGGAAGCAAATAGAATAGATTTTGTATCACAATCACCCCAGGTTTTCTTTAAAGCAAGTGGTGGTGGAAACATCCCTGATATTACTTTACCCTCATAATTTTTTGGTGGAACTCCGTAGGGGATATCCTGGCAGAATGCCATGATAAGCTCGACCGTTTCTCTTTTATTCAGACCATCATTACTGATCGCCTGTTTAACGAGATCAGTAACCCCAGTTACTAGTGGACGACTATCTGCTATGATGGCGGAGTGATTAGGACCAACAATATTATTGCGTGTTTGAAAATAACCATTTTTAATCTGCTTTTTTCTTTTGGCCAATACTTCAGCTGTTGGAGTATATGGCTTATAAATACTAGGAGGAACACCAAATCTCTTTATCAATGCATCTGATTCCTTTTTTGGAGCAGACCACTTCCAAATACGAGTCTGGTTATCAAGATCCTTAAATTTATAGGTATGAACATAATTCCCATCTTTAGAGGTGCATTTCTGGCTCGTCCACTCGTTTTTCTTGTATTTAGGTATGTAACCTACTGATCTTGGCACCTGCTCAAGATACATAGGTAGGAGAATATCTAAGTAAAAAAAAGCTGAGAATAAGATAAGAGAACAATAGGCTATGATATGGAACATGAATTTCAATCGATATCATTCAGGATTTATTTTTTCCATGGGTGGTGCAACCTCACCATCACGAACGACACTATTTTCATCATCAACACTTACTTCATATCGTACAAATGATGCTATCAGACGACTCACAGATGGCTGAATAAAGAGTGTCATTCCGAGTACTACTAGCGATAGCATAACCGATACCGCAATGTTATTTTTTCTTATTTCTTTTATCTCATCTATGTTTACCGTTGCCTGAAGATAAATCCACACTGCTGAAAGGAGAACACCAATCGAAAGCAAGGTCGTGACTAAGTAGAAAAAGAGAAAAAATCCAAAAGAAACCAATAATAATTCAATGCTGATACTTTCCTTCCCAACTAACATTGTTTGTAGTGTGCTTATACTGGGTAATATACTAGGCTGTACGAGTATTAAATTGCATAAGACCAGAGTTCCAGCAAAAACACCCATTGCAATATTACCACTTAATAAAGAATCCTCTGTATCAGTTTTCAAAAGCGTGATATTGAGAATTTTATTGACTAAGAATATGGTTAAAAGACCAAAAGTTATTGAAAGAATGGCCTCATATGATGCAAGAAATACGATTCGTAAATCCATGGTATGATCCTAATGTTTGATCAAGTTTAATACATATTGACCAACACTACAATTTTCTTATCATAAATAAATATTTAGCTAGCAACCAAAAAAAAGGTCCGTGGGAATCATCATGGAAATTTGAAACAACATATCTTATTCAAATCAAAAAAATGTTAATGTTCAAAATTGGCCAAGAGAGTCAGTTTTAAAAAGCGAGGAACTGGTTATTAAAAACCCATTATCATAGGCTGCAGTAACACCCCAAGCACCAAGGCCATATTCAGGATCAATATTATTTTTCGTGAATAGCCTATTGCCAGTATCAGGATTATAACCCCAAAGTTTTATTTTACTGTCACCCGTATTTGGTTGTTTCATCCCAGCCACCATCAAAACGTTTTCATTTTGGTTCAAAGCCAAGGCATGTCCCATGTCTTGGTATCCATCCCCTCCTGCTTTTTTATCCCACATGACAGATCCGTTTGCAGAAATACGAACAACACGCATTGCTCCAACTCCGTTACTGTTAATAGTACTCATGCCCGTTGCGGCAAATCCTCCATCAGGCATTTTGATTACGTCAAACGCCATGTCATATCTATCATTCGTACCAATTTCACGTGACCATTCCTCGTTACCATCTGCATCAATTTTCAAAAACCAAAAGTGATCGTAAAAATAAAATTCACGTGCTTCAAGCTTCGAACCTACAGCAACAAAACCTCCATCATCTGCTTCAACGACCTCCCAAAAGGTATCTTTTGGAGTATTTAGCAGACCAAAACGCTTTATCCACTGCAGTACACCACCATCTGATAATCGTGCTATGAAAGCTTGACCCCTCTGGTTATGTCCACCTGTTCCTGGGTCACCACTCACCCATCCAACAGCAATATAATCTCCATCCAACGTTTCTATTGCATCATTTACATAATGCGGTGCCTGAAATGAAGGCACAAACCATGTCCAACCATTTCCAGGCGCATCTGGCGGACTAGCCTTACTAACAAAATTTATGTAGGCAGTTAAAAAACCACCATCACTTGTAGGGTTAAATCCACGCGTTGAAGGAACTCGGAGACCATTATCTTCCCATGATGGAAGAATGTTTCCAAACTCATCCAATATTTCTGTGCCATATATACCAGCTAGTATGTATCTGCAGTCTGAATACCTGGCTATATCAACAGCAGGTAAAGGCAAAATGAAGGTAGTATCTTCACCGCAATTAATTGTTTCTGAAGATCCAAGTTCATCAGATGATGTCATATCATCAGAGCATGACATGAAAAAAGGTAGCAGAAAAAAAATAAACGTAAATGATTTTGATATATATTTCATAATTATTTTGTTTGCATCTTTTAATCAAAAATAAATTTTCATGAAAAACATAAAAATGTAATCCCAATTATACATCAATTCAATAAATATTGACCTACCAGAGTAAATCCCATCATAAAAAGAAAAATATCTGAGATCTTAACAAATAGATGGTCACTGATCTTATCGTAGAGAAAACGTTGAGAAGTTATGTATATGGCTAGTGCAGTGATAAGATAGATCGGATTGAAACTTGCAATGAAAGTATTACTATTGAATTTGAAGACTAAAGTAAAAATTTGAATACAAGCCATGGATAAATAACAAATCGCTATCGTTGCACGCTTAACATCCTTGGAAGACTCTTTGATTAGTATTCCACCCGATAACAATGCTCCTCCAAGATTAGTAATACCATGCAAAAGACCCATTAAGATCAAGTAGATCGTTTCATTTCGAAATAAAAATACCAATAATTTTCCGACAACTTTTATGTTGCTTTTTAGGCTAATCATTGTCAAAAACAGACCAACAAAAAGATTTAACTCTTTTGAATTGAAGTCTATCAGGTATAGAGCAATGAAAACTGAGGGTAGACAATAAATTATCAGACCTTTATAAAATTTTACATCAATATTTTCCAGGCCATCTTTTATTTGCATTACATTGATTGAAATTGATATGGGTAATAAAATGATTAATAAGGATTTAAAATCATAGCCTAGGATAAGCAATATTGGGGTTCCAAACAGCAATACACCAGTACCAAAGATTGACTGTATCAACGATATGAAAATTATTGTAATGGATATGTCAATTGACATTTATTTTATGTGTTTTGACAATTTCAACAATTGCTTTTAAACCTACGGAAAGACCCATTCAATCAGTCTATTTCATAATCATGCTATTTGCCATAACGTTTACTGATAGGCCTGACTTAATATCAATTTATTAAGAGTAATTAGTGAATAATTCAAAATGAGATACTCAACTTATTTCATTGGAATGGGGTCTTTGAATTCATTCTTCATTCTGGTGTACTCTTTTTCTAATGCATTTATCTCATCGTCTGTGCCATGTTCTTTTATTATCCGACCATAAATGGTAAATAGTTTCGTGAATGACCCAACAAATAGCTCATGTATCTTTAGGTAAGTATCATATGCTTCCTCACCAAGGACTTGGAGGTTCTTCTCATATATGCCAAGCAACTGAGAAAATGCATTTGCGCTATCGTATGCTTGCATGTCTGATTCTTCCATATGATTTATCACCCACTCTGGAGGGCTCCAACCTTTCATTTCTTACTCCTTGTTATTGTTCTTTTTTCTTATTGAACCTAGAAAACCATTTAACATTGAAAGGCAGAACGATAATGCCTTTTTTCAATAGATAACCAACCAAGGCTAGTATAAGGATTTTCATGTTTAAATTTAAATAATTTGTTTAGCTAGTAATGAATCTTTCATCAATGAACTGTTGAAAAAATTCTGATGCAGAATCCGCAATGGTTCGATATTCCATTGATAATTCATCAATACTTCTGGAATTATCAAACCCAACCTTGAATCCAACATTTCTTGATATGAACTCACGCTTCACTCCAATGAAAGGTGCGATCAGCCAGACCAAGAACTTGGGAGCGTTCCTAGTAGGAATTGGATAATCTGCACCATATCTATCTAAAAGATATGACGCCATTTTTAAAAAGGTTAAACTATCTGCAGAAATAATATATCTCCCACTTGCTTTTTCATCAAATCCAGCACGGATGTGAGCATTGGCAACATCTCTAACGTCAACCATCCCGGTCATTATGTCTGGTACTCCATATTTCATGTCGCCATTACCGATTTGCAACATGAATTTCTTGCTCTCAAAATCCTTATCTGGATTAAGCGCAGGACCTATTACAAAAGATGGGTTTATTGCAACCATATCCCATCTATCTTGCCCATGACACATTTTCCATGCCTCCTTTTCAGCAATGGTTTTTGAGTAGGCATATTCTCCCATCGTCGCAGATGAAGTTTCGTTCCACATGGTCTCATTAAAAATCCCCCCTGCAACCTTTTTGGATTCGATAGAATCTCCGTAAATGGCCGCGACACTGCTGGTAATTATGATACGTTTCACAGAATTCGTCTGGTTCACCGAGTTGAGTACGTTCCTTGTTCCTTCAAGCGCAGGATCGATCAGTTCCTTTTGAGGGTCTTTTGAGTCTAGAAAAAATGGAGATGCAGTGTGGATGACCAACTCACAATCTATCATAGAATCCTCATAGGAATTGGTCTCTAGTAAATCTGATTCAAAATATTTTATTACACCCTTTGACTCTTGTGCTATTCTATCTAGATGAGCCCTTTTATCTTTGTTGGGGACATCTCTTATTGCGGCATGAACAGTGAATCCCTCATCAAGAAGTTCTTTCACGATCCATCCTGCAATATATCCTGTAGCTCCTGTAACGAGTACGGGCTTTGTTCTATCTATCTTTGCCACTATCTTATTTACCGAATATTCATTCTAGTTCTTTTTTGGACCAATATAAGTATTAGCGCTAACAACTAGTATTCTTCCCAGTCATTCATACCGCCAACAAGGTTAAACGCATCAAAACCGTTTTCATTTAAAATCTTGGTTGCTACACTTGACCGATTTCCACTTCTACAGTACACCACGATCTTTTTTCCTTTTTGATTCTCAAGCTCACTAATTCGTCCAGATAATTCTTGGACTGGTATGCAAATAGTATTGGGAATTGCTTTTTCCTCATGCTCTTTTAAAGTTCTCACATCCAAAAAAAAATATTTTTCATCATTTAAAATTGTCTTCCCATTGGATACCGAGATCTCTGGTACGCTCTCGCATCCGTAGATAATCAAAAATAACAGAATTATTTTCATGAGCTTTTTCATCATTTTTGATAGATACATAACGAATTAATTTTTGAAGTTGTTGAATATCTTCTTATCATACTCATATTTCTTCCATATGTGAATGGTGTAGACTCGCAAACAAACACTAATAACGACCATCAAAACAACAAAGGGAGCGAGATCAAAAATGAATATTGCAGTAGTATATTGATACAACATGCAAATTGCCATCCCTAAGGAAATTCCAAAGATCATAGTTATGAAATGCGAGATCTGAGTAAGTAGTTTAATTGACATATTTTTTCTGGTTATGAATTTCATAGAATCTGATTCAACCATTCAACCACGCAACCGCTCCAATCGTTAAATAACTTCCCAGTAAAAGTCCACCAAAATACAAAGCACCATTTTTCATCATTCTAATTGATAACCTCTTTTTAAGCATATCGTTATATTCTTCAAGATCAATATCTTCTCTCAATTCAATCGGGACATGCCTATTGTCTGATGAAAGTTTATCTGACATTATCAACGCATATGATGCACTAGCGATAAATGGCGATGTTGCTATTGTAACAACATTCATAAGTTTTAATGTTCTAATTTTTGATTTTTGTGCATCTGTAAATCCCCATCGTGGATCATCCAGATCATCTTCACCATCATTATATTGAGTATTTTCTGTCTCCTCGCTGAGTCTGGAATAAAATAATTGATCACCTAAAATCATTCCAGCAAAGAATCCCATAATAGTAACCAAACCAGGATAATATTCAATTTGCCTTTCATTTGAACTGCGATACAAATTATAATCAATGATCGATCTAATGGTCTCTTTATCAATATCATTAGATCGATCGGAGAATTTTTCAACATCTATTTTAGTTGCAATCTCCTGTGCCATCGAGAAATCAACCAAGATCAATAGAATTAAAAAATTCAGTAATTTTCTCACAAAATCTCCAAATCAATAATTTACAAAGACAAATGCTCCAATCAGAAAAGATCGAATGATAATTTCATTCCAATTTGATTATCATTGCTTGTTTTGAAGGTAGGTTCGAGAGAAATATCTAATTTTTGACCGTATTTATACCGAACCATGTCACGTTTTTTTTCTATAAGAGATATTCCTTTTAATCTATCATAAATCAAATCACCTACAATTATCAACAATCCAAGTGCAAATAAACCTCCGCCATCTCCATCAGATTGTTTATATATTTCCTTTAGTTCATAGTGTACAACATCACCCTCCATTGAAGTAGGAACTCTCTCGAACCATCTTTCATTGTCTCCTCCCTGATCCATTATGACATGCCGTGATTCATCATAATCTGGAAAAGTTGCCTCGCCCATGGATGCTATCCCTGCAATCATGCAGGAAAAACCGGCAGCTCCAATATAAAAAAGCTGTCTGGCTTTTTTCTTTTCCCCGGCATAGTAATGAGTAATACCTGGAATCGGAATTGAAGACCATAAAAAAGCTTGAGATAGTCTCCTGTTCATATCTTGATATTCTTCAAAGGTCATTTCAGCTGGAATAGGATAGAGAGGGGTTTCAGCAAGAGGTTCAAATTTTGTAAGATTTTCTTGCTCCTGCGCTTTCAGACTGAAAAAGGCAATTAAAAAATAATAAAATATATTCTTCATGGATTTCCTTATCTATAATTTACAAAATATTTTTTTTTAATCTGTGAAGTAGAATTTCATTTAACTAGGATAATTTTTCTAGCATAAAAATAATTAATGTTTCTAATAGAGCAAAGATAGATACCTGCAGATACTTTCCGTCCCTGGTCATTGGTCCCATCCCAAGTCAAACGATGATGACCCGCCTCCTTTCTGCCCTTCAC